>WBZY01000250.1_pt3 | contig 41097 bp, 36 predicted proteins | sample 5204191 | NCBI WGS metagenome assembly WBZY01 (sample SAMN12344363, study PRJNA552823) | activated sludge metagenome | biome: Activated sludge suspended growth; feature: Anammox Sidestream; material: Wastewater; isolation source: activated sludge from anammox sidestream of wastewater treatment...
CGTAGTAATGGATGAAGGCCTCATCAGACCGGCCTTCGATTGGAGAAACAGCGTGGAAACGCTCATCGGCCCCGGCGGCGCCGGGATGAATCCCGACAACATCAAGGTTTGCGCTCGCTGCGGGCTGCGCTACGACTGGCGAAAGTCCGCCAGCTCGGCCTTGAAGATGACCTACTGCAGCTCACTCTGTGAGCGCGCCGACCTCGGTTTCACTCTCGAGGCACTCTTGAAGGTTGAGCGCGCAGAGCGTGAGGCGCCCGAGACTGCCGCTCCCGCCATCTAGACACCCCCGTCCCCCGCGTCTGACCTGTGAGGGGCTCCACGCGGAGCCCCTCATCGTTTCCCGGTCCGTTCAGTCGAGAGTGAGAGGCGTATCGTCGCGGTTCGCCCACTCCTTCATGGAACCGTCGTACACCCGGACGCGCTCATACCCGAGCAGAGCAAGCGTGAAGGCCGCGTGCGCCGCCCTGATGCCTCCCTGGCAGTAGGTGATTGTCTCCTTCCCGCGCACCAAGCCTGCCTGGTCGGCCAATGCCTGCAGGTCGTCGGCGGGAAGGAAGCGCCGGAACCTGTCCTTCGCGACGAAACGGGTCCACTCCAGGTGCCTGGCCCCGGGCACATGGCCAACACGCTGGTTCCCGCGGCTTTCCCGGCCCAGCCATTCCGCCTCGCTCCGGGCATCGAGCACCTGGATCTCCCGGCCGGCATGGTGCGCCTTCAGATACTCGCAGGACGCATTGATCGAAGGCACAACCCTGGCGCGAAACGGCGCGGGCGGCCGGGCGGCCGTCTCGAATGTCACCGGGCGTCCTTCACTAAGCCAGCTGTGCCAGCCGCCGTTGAGCACCTTGACGCCGGTGTGGCCGTAGTAGTTCAGCACCCACCACAGCCGCGTGGAGACCCGGGCGTTGTCGTCGTCATAAGCGATTACCGTGGTGCCGGGTCCGATGCCGAGGCCTCCCATCAGGGCTTCGAATTCCGCAGGCGCCATCACGAGCACGCCGAACGCTCCACCGGCCGGGTCCGGCTCCTTGATGTAGTGGTGGATGGGCAGTCCGGCGGCTCCCGGTATGTGTGCTCGCTGGTACGCATCCGGGAATCCACAATCCACGACCCTCACCGACGGGTCGTCAAGGTGCTGAGCCAGCCAGCCAGTCTCAACGAGCAGGTCAGGCCGAGAGTATTCCATGATGCGATCTCCTTGCTCTCCTGGTTTGCGCACCACCCCGCCGCCGGTCAGAGGTGGCGTTTGAAGAACTCGATCAGCCGGCGCTCCTGGTATTCGAGCCCCTTCGCATCGCGCGGCATGTGGCGCTCTTCGGGGAAGATCAGGAGCTCATACTCCTTCTGGGCCGAAGAGAGCGCGACGGCCAGGCGCGCCGTATGCCTGAAATGGACATTCTCATCGATCATCCCGTGGACGAGCAGCAGCTTCCCGTCGAGGCGGGCAACATGGGCGAGAGCTGAGCTCTCCTCGTAACCCGTGGCGTTGACGGCAGGCGTGCCCATGTAGCGCTCGGTGTAGGCCGTGTCGTAACCGTCCCAGTGCGTGACCGGTGCGCCCGCCACGCCCACGCGGAACATCCCCGGCTCGCGCAGCATGGCCATCAGCGTCATGTAGCCTCCGTAGCTCCAACCGTAGACCCCAACCCGCGACGGGTCCGCCAGCCCGAGTTCAACCAGCCGCTTGACCCCGGCAGCCTGGTCGTCCACCTCGACGCGTCCGGTGCAGAGATGAATCGGTGCTTCGAAGGCCTGGCCGCGGTTTGCGCTTCCACGGTTGTCGAGCTTGAACACCACGTACCCTTCGCGCGCGAGGTACTGGGCGCGCAGGTCCACCGTCAGCGACCACTCGTTTGCCACGCGCTGCACATGTGGTCCCCCGTACACCGAGACGATGAGCGGAAACGGCCGGGCCTTCGCGCTCGCCGGTGGCTGGTAGAGCGCCCCGTGCAGCACAGTAGCGCCGTCGGCGGCGATCACTGTCGTCAATTCCGGGGTCGCCAGGCCGAGTTCCTCAGCCGTAGCGCCGCTGTTTTCGAACAGCATCCCCTCAAAGGCGCCATCGATTAAACGGAGTGCCACGCGGGGACCGTGCGAAAGGGAGCTCCACGTATCGACGAAGCGCTCGTGACTCCGGTCGATGACTGCCTCGTGCCAGCCCGCCTCGCTCGTGAGCCTGCGCGGCGCGCCGCCGTCGAGGCCAACCGCGTAGAGGTGACGTTCCAGCACCGAATCTCGCGTGGCCATGAAGAAGGCAAGCCTGCGCTCTTCGTCCACCGAGACCAGGCGTGTGACGGCCCAGTCCCCGTCGGTTAGCTGGCGTGACGTCCGCGCCCCGATGTCGTCGAGATAAAGGTGGCGGAAGCCCGTCTTCTCGCTCGTGTAGAGCACCTCGCCCGATTCGAGGAATCGCGTGCCGTGGTCGACGTTGACCCACAGGTCGCTGTCCTCTTCCCGCAGGAGCTCCCGTGCGCCGCTCGCGACATCGAAGGCGAAGAGCTGGAGCCTCTTCTGGTCCCGCGAAAGCACCTCTGCCGTCAGCGTCCCGTCGGGCCTCCATGCAACCCTTGAAATGTAGATGTCCTTTTCCGCGCCGAGGTCCAGCCATCGCACTGCACCGGTCGCCAGCTCAACCACCCCCAGGTCCAGGCAGGCGTTGGCCTTGCCCGCGAAGGGGTAGCGGTGCTCTTCGACGTCGACCTGGTCGCGCCCCTGGTGCACCACGGGATACTTCGGAATGTGCCTGCTGTCGGCCCGGATGAAGGCGATGCGCTCGCCATCGGGGCTCCACCAGTAGCCCTCGTCGCGGTCGAGTTCCTCCTGTGCGATGAACTCGGCGAGCCCGTTTGTGACGCCGTCTTCGGCGCCCGTCGTGAGGCGGCGTGGTCCGCCCCCGGCAACCTCCACAACGTAAAGCTCGCCCTCCCGCACAAATGCCACGCGGGCGCCGTCATCGCTTAGCCGCGGGTCAAGGGCCTGCTCGACCCCGGGGATCTCACGTAGCGCTTCGCCGCCAACGCTGACAAGGAGCGTTCCCCCCATTGGCACAAGCAGCACAGCCGGGTCTGCCTTCGTGGCGAACTGGTAATGCGTAACCCCCAGCTCGCGGAGCCGGGAGCGTTCGCGGCGCAACTCCTCATCGCGTGAAAGCCCGCCTTCCTCCACCGGCGCCCGCTGCGGGCCGGCGAGGACGGCTCGCTCACCCGTCGCTATCTCGTACCGCCAGAGGCCGCGTACGAGCGTGCCTTCTTCGCTGAAGAGGTAGGTGACAGCAGAGCCATCGGGAGTGAAGCGGATGGCGCCGGGGGCCACCATCCCCGGCCGGGGGAAGTAGGCAACCTGCTCGATGCTGATGGCCTCGAAGGGGCGCGTCACTGGCCCAGGCCCTCCGCGCGCAGCGCCTCGATCGCCGAAATCGATTTCGGAATGCTGGATGTGAGCACGTCGGCCCCCGTTTCAGTGACAAGCACGTCGTCCTCTATCCGGATTCCGCCCAGGCCGAGAAGCCGGTCGGCCAGCTCCCAGTTGACCGCATCGGCGCAGGATTCCCGGCGCGCCGGGTTGGTCAGGAGGGCGGGGATGAAGTAGATCCCTGGCTCGATGGTGACCACATACCCCGGCTCCAGGGGGAGGTCGGCCCGGAGATACCTGAGGCCAAAACGGTCGCTCGGTGTGCGCCCGGCAAGGCAACCCCCGGCGTCGTGCGTGGCAAGCCCCAGCATGTGACCAAGGCCATGGGGAAAGAAGAGCGCGTGGACATCGCGCTCCACCAGGTCCGCGGGATCCCCGCGCAGAATGCCCAGCTGTACCAGGCCATCGGCCAGCCGCTGGCTTGCCGACATGTGCAGGTCGCGGTACTCCACGCCTGGCCTCACACCTGCGATCGCCTGTTCCTGTACGCCGAGCACAAGCTGGTAGAGATCACGGTGAAGGCCCTGGAATATCCCGCCAACAGGGTAGGTGCGGGTCACGTCGCTCGCGTAGCCGTCCACTTCGGCGCCCGCATCGACGAGCACCAGTTCCCCGTCCCCCAGCACGCGCGATGTGGGCGCAAAATGAAGCACGGCGCCGTTCGGCCCGCCTCCCACGATGGAGCCGTAGGCCGTCCGGGCTGCCCCGGAGCGGAAGAACCGCACTTCAATCTCGATCTGCAGGTCGCGCTCCGTCATTCCCGCCCGCGCCACGCGCATGCCCGCGAGGTGCCCTGCCCGGCTCGCTGCTGCCGCGCGCCGCATCGCGTCGAGTTCGCCCGCATCCTTCGTGCGTCGCATTTCCGAAATGGCGGCCGAAAGGCGCTCGGCCAGCGCTTCGTCGAATTCAAGCTCCAGCGCGGGCCAGCGCTCAACCCCGTAGTCCCCTGGCCGGTGGCGCAGGTCGTGATTGCCGAGGATGGCGACCGGCTCGCCCCGGTGCGCCTCAAGCCAACGGCCCAGCTGCTCGGCGGGCAGGGCGCGCTCGAGGCCCGACCGTAGCGACTGCCCTTCCAGCGCCTCTGAGTCGCCCGACCAGACCCGCTCCTCCTCCGAAGCCACGTGAGCGAAGAGCGTCCACCCCTCGCGTGGGTCGAATGCAAGCACGGCGCCGGGATTGGCCACGCCGGCGAGGTAGTAGTGCTCGGGATGGGAGTGGAATTCGTGGGCCTGGTCGGTGCCGGCAATGGGTACCGGAAGCCCCGACGGGATGAGCACCACGCCGCGGCTCAGGTCCCAGCGGCGGGCAGCTTCCCGGCGCCGGGCATCGAGCCTCTGCCGCACGTCGCTGTCTCCCGGCATCACAGGGAGACAGTCTAACGAATCAACTGCCCGGCCGCGTTCCCGCAGGCTGACGGGTTTCTTCATACGCCCGGGCCGCTGCCTGGAGGCTGCTGGCAACCTCATTCAGCAGCTCCGGCGGCGCAACAACCATCGCGTCGTGGCCCCAGCTTCGAACCCAGGGCACGAACTCCAGGAGGCTTGGCAGCTGGAGCTCCATGCGCACGCCTCCGCCGGGCAGCATCGAAAGACGCTGCGAGGGGTGCCAGGTTGTCTCGCAAATCCTCGGCGCGACGGCGGCGCTGAACTCAACCACGATATCGAACTTGTCATCCCCGAACACGACTCCCCAGCTGTGGGCCAGGCGCCTCGTGATCTCGCTCGTGTCCGGCGGCTCAAAGGAGGCTCCGGTCACTTCCGCATGGGTGATCCGCTCGACCTTGAAGGTGCGCACGGCGTCGTGCCCGTGGCTGAAGCCAATCACGTAGGTTGCCGCTCCGGTGGCGCTGGGCTCCAGGAGGTACGGGTCGAGGCTTGTGCTGCGGATGCTCAGGTCCTGGAACGACCGGTAGCGGATGGCAACGGTGTGAGACCGGGCCCAGCCTTCGGTTATCCGGCAGAGAATCGCGTTCTCCTCCTTCTGGGCAGGCCGTTCGCGGAGCTGCAGGACCGTCATCGCGACCTGCCGCGCTATCGGTTCCGGGAGCGCATTCGCCAGCTTGTCCAGGGCCGTGATCCCGTCCGGGTCGCGGTCGTCGGCATGCCTCAGAAAGAGGCGCGTGGCCAGGTAGAGCGCCCTTGCTTCCTGGAGAGTGAATCGCACCGGCGCCAGCGCACCCGCATCCGGCATGATGCGATATCGCCGCCCTTCAAGCATGAGCGGTACATTCAGCTCGCTCTCCAGCGCCGCAATGTCCCGCTGCACGGTTCGCTGGCTGTATCCGACTTCTTCGGCAAGCTCACGGGCCGACCAGCCCTGGGTTCTCTTGCGAAGAAGCCGTTCAATCTCAACCAGTCTCGTTGCCCTTCTGACTTGCTCCGTCATGTGTCGCGTCACCTGCCCCAGATTGCGTATGGCGACCACCCTGGCAGACCATTGCGACAACTCATGTCGCTTTGATAACGCCCCCAGCCCGCTGGATTATAGTTCGTCGAATAGGAACTATGCGATAGGGAACAGGACACGCCCGCTCCCCCGGCGCTCCAGGGCCATTCCGGCCTGCCCGCTGGCGGGGTACCGGTGCTGAGGCGACGTAAGTCCCCAGGGCCGTAGTGACGTGCGGAATCTTCAGTGGCGCGGTTGCGGCGCCAGCAAGCTCAGGCGGCGAGGAGCTCGCGCCAGGCTGAGCGCACCACCTGCGACTCCGCCAGCAGGGCTTCGATTGTGAACCCGAGGTCGGCGCGCTCGCAGAGCGAACCGCAGTAGGTCATCTTCAGGCATGAACTCGGCGACCGGCGCCAATCGTAGGGCGCTTCGCAGTGCTTGCAGATCCTGATGTTCGGTGTGTCCATGGTCCTGTCCTCCCGGGCAACGGTGCAGCCCGCCCGGTCCCTGCACACAGATCATCGGCTGGCCGCCCGGTTAAGTGCAGGGCGGCATACCCCCTATACCCCTAAGGCAGTTCCCCGAATCCGTTGTGGATTATCCATGACCCGGTGCGGAGCCCTGGCTTGCTGTTGACCGCCTTCCCCGCTGGGGCCCAATGCCGTTCCAGATCGCCTTCGAGCGCCACTCCCCGGGACCGCTTTCTCCTCTCCCGTCCGCGGACCCCCGGACTCCTCATCTGATTGACAGCAGAGGGCTGGACAGGAGGGGGCTTCTTTCTTTCCCGGCGAACGAATTATCATTGGGTTGTGAAAAGCAACCGTAAGCGCCCGGCACTCGACGCGGCCGTCCGTTCCATGTTCCTGGCCAGCGGCCTTCTGGACCCCGTGAGGCTCAGCATCTGGGACCGCGAAGGCCTCACCGTCACCCAGCTGCGCCTCCTTGTCTTTCTCTCTGAAGAAGGCGGGCTCAGCAATGCCGAGCTCGCCGACCGCCTGCTCGTCACCCGCCCCTCCGTCTCGGCGCTGCTGGAGCGCCTCGAACGCGGTGGCTTTATCCGCCGCGAAGTGGCCCTGCACGACCGCCGTGGCATCCGCATCTGGCTCGAAGAGCGCGGCCGCCAGGCCGTCGAGACCAGCCTCGCCGAAGCAGGCGAGTTCGGTCGCGAGCTCCTCGGCGAGCTGTCCGACCCCGACCTCGAGGAATTGACTGCTACCCTCACGCGCTTCGTCGAGCGCGGGCGCGCCCGCCGGGCTGCCATACTCAACGGTGCGCCCGCCGTTCGCAGCTAAGGGCCGAACGCTCCCGGCGCCTCCCGGGTTCCCCCGGCCGCTCGCGCGGCCGGCCTGACCGCGAAGAAGAACAGCGCGGTCGAAACCAGCCTCCCCAGTCCCGAGATCACGAAGGCCGTCCTGTAGCCCCACTCCTCAACGATCGCACTCCCCAGGAAAGGCGCAGCGAAGAGCGCCGCAAACACAGTCATGTGGAACACAGCCACGTACTCATCGCGCTCATCCTCGGGAGTGACCTCGAGAAGCAGCTGGAAGTTCGCCAGGTTGAACGCCGCCCAGATGAACCCGCCGGCGATGTTTGGCGCCAGCACCATCCATGGCGCATCAATCAGAGCCCACATCAGCGGCAGCACCGGGAGAACCAGCAGCGAACCACGCGTAATCCAGAGCGCCCCCCGCCGGTGCTGAAGCTCTCCGCCGATGAGCATCGCCGCGAGCCCCGCCATCGGCGAAGCCGTGGTCAGCCAGCCCACCTCGAAATTCGTTGCTCCCAGGTTGTTCTTCAGGTGAACCGTGAAGAAGGGCCCCGCGATCATGGTCGCGAAGTGCAAAGCAAACGTCGCCACCACAAAGCGGCGAAACGGGCCGTTGCGCGCCATTGCCAGCGGCCCCACCCTTCGGCGCGCCGCAACCTCCCGCTGGGGCGCCGGCTCGGGAATGCGAGCGTATGCGACGGTCGCCAGCATTCCCAGGGCGAACGAGACGCCAAGCGCCGCCACGTACCCGCCCGGAAACCCCATGAAGTCGAGCAGCAACCCCCCAATGGGCGTGATGGTCAGCGTGGCAATGCTCATCGCGAAATTGCGCGACGCGAAATAGCGCGACCGCATGTGCTCCGGGATGACGCCGGCGGCCAAAGCCGTCCACGCGGGCAGGGCAAAGCTTCCCAGGAACGCCCGCAAGGTGAACAGACCAATCACGGCATAGAGCGCCGCGTTCCCTTCGGCGATGGCCACCACCATCGCTGCCCCAAGGAGCAGGAGCCTTCCCAGGATCCCGGCGTAGAAGACCACCACCCACCGGCGGCTCCGCGCTCGCCGGGAGATGAGAGCGCCGGGGTACAGCGCCATGAGCGCCCCAAGGCTCGTGCTCGCCGAGAGCAGGCCAACATGAAAGGGCCCGCCACCAAGCGCCGTCACCAGCAGCGGCAGATACGCGAGGATGAAAGCGTCCTGGCCCGCGGCGAAGAACCCATCCGCCAGGAAGAAGCGCAGCGCGCGGGGAACCTCGCTGGCTGCTATCCGGGCGCCTGTGTGGTCCCCACCCGACCGGCGCAGCGCCAGGCCGGCGACGGCCACGCGCACCATCGAAAGGGCCAGGGTTCTCATCCCGTTCTCCGCGGTGGGGGGCCGCCGGTCTGTACACGCTCATGCTAAGTGCCCGCTGCCTACCGTCACCTCGGCGGGAAAGGCAACCTTCACTCAATGCCCCCTGCTCATCTACCGCCTCGCCGCCGAAGTCTCATACATGCGGTCGTGGCGTTCTGTGCTCCTTTCGGCCATTGCCCTCGGGGCGTTCGCAGCGCTCTCTCTCGCAGGCGTTGCCGCCGCCGCCGATGAGCGCACGCAGTACGTGGCCTCTGACTCCTACTACCGCCTTGATCCCGCCAGCGGAACGCTCACCGTGCGCGTCGAAGCCACCATCCAGAACGCCACCAACAAGGAACTCCCGGCGGTCTACTTCTGGGCCATGCCAGGGGCGAAGAACCTTGTCGTCTCACGCGGCGACTCCCCCCTGGAAGCCAGGGCCGCCGAACTTCATGAATCCTACGGCTCCATCTCCGTTGTCACCGCGACCCTGCCAAAGCCCATGAAGCCGGGCGCGAAGTTCGACTTCGTCATGACCTACGAAATGCCCGCCCTCAAGAACGACACCGTGCGCATGGAACCCGGCTCCATCGAGCTCCCCTTCCTTGGCCAGGGCGAAGGCTCCTTCGTCTGGGTCGATGTGCCCCGCAGCGCCGAGAACTACTTCGACCCCGGGTGCCTGGTGGCTTCAAGCCAGCCCGACAGCGTTAAAAGCTCTGGCTACGAGCGCTGGATCTGCGGCGAAGCGACGATCATCGCCCTCAGCGCCGACAACCCTACCGTGCTCAAGCGCTGTGCCAGCGCCGACAGCAGCTGCCGCCAGCGCTTCAACCTGAGCCCTTACTCAGCCTATGTGCAGTCCATCTCCGACCCCGCCCTCCGCGGGTCCAAGGAAGCGGAAGTTGTCCTCGCAGGGTCCACCGTCAAGCTCGCCTTCCGCTATTTCCGCCGCGACGAGAAGTGGGCGGAAGAGCAGTTCTCCACGGCGTTGGCAGCGCTCCCTTTGCTGCGCGACCTGTTCGGCTTTGATTTCCCGAAGAAGACACTCCTCATGCGCCAGTCGCATCACATCGACCTGGTCGGCGCCGCCGGAGTGGCGTTCCCGTCCGAAGGCCAGGTGCTGCTAGCCTCGGACACCGGCTTCGACAAGGAAGTCACCGTCCACGAGCTCGCCCACCAGTGGGCCGGTGACAACCTCGATGCCAAGTGGCTCTGGGAGGGTCTGGCCGAATACGCCACCCGCGCCGTCGCTTCCCAGGTCGGTGTCGCCCCAATCGACCGGGGCTGGCAGTCGCGCGGCTACAAGGATCCGCTGTCGACCTGGTACCACGGCTCGAACGTCTACGACCCCATGTACTGGTACGGCAAGGCGGGTGCCTTCTGGTTCGCCTACGAGGCTGCTATTGGTGGCCGCGAAGGGATGAAGGCGGTCCTGGCGCGCATGGACGACGACCCCGCGCGCCTCCCCCTCGATGCGCGCTGGTTCATGGATGCCGGCGAGTATGCGAGCGGCTCCAATCTTGATGAACTCTTCCTGACCTGGGTGTTCAACGCCGATACAGCGCAGGCCACGATCAAGGAACGGCGCACCGCGCACAACCTTGTGAGCGCCCTGGCGGCCCGCGAGGCGCAATACGGCGTCAAGGGATTCCCCAAAGACCTCCAGGCGAACCTCGATGCCTGGACGTTTGGCGGCGTCTCTGCCCAGGTGGAGAAGGTAAACACCCTCCTCGACGCCTTCGATAAGGTGCGGGCCATGGCCGGCCAGGCAGGCCTGCCAGAGTCCGTGGCTGTCGCTACCGCCTGGCAGACGAGCACCATAGCCGAGCTCACCAGCACCATCGAGAACCAGCGCCAGGCCGTTGGAGCGATCACCGGGACCGCCAAGGAGCTGGCGGGTGAGCCCGCCGGCAGCCCCTCGCTGCAGAGGCTCGAAGAGGCCCGCAAGGCCTACATCGCCGGCGACTTCACCGAGACGAAGCGGCTCGCCTCACTGGCCATCACCACCCTCACCGACAAGGGCACGGCCGAACAACTCATTGCGCTGGCGAAGGAGAAGCAGGCCGCCTTCAAACCCGGGCTGCTGGCGCGCGTCGGCATGCTCTTCGAAGACCCTGATGGCGACCTTGCCCGGGCCGAGGCAGCCTACGAAGCAGGAGACCCCGCCACGGCACTCAAGGCATCGAGGGCCGCCTACGACGGCTGGAACGACGCCAGTGCCCGCGGCCTGAAGCGGCTCGCCATCTTCACCGGCCTCATGGGAGCCTTCTGCGTGGGCGTCTACTACCTGCTTGCCCGCATCGACCGGGGCCCCAAACGAAAGAGCAAGACCGCGGGCACCGTGGAAGGGCACTACATCCCCGAGGGCACTCCCGGCCGCTGGCGCGACTGGGAAAACATGCCCTGAACCCCGGGCCCGCTCAGAGCCCGAGTGCCTTGAGCGCCAGCCGCACGCCCACGAGCACAAGCGCAGCCGAAAGCGCACGGATAATGACCGTCTGGTGAACGCGCCGGGCGAACCACGCTCCCGCCTGTGCGCCGGGCGCCGCCCCTATCGCCAGCAGTACCGCCCGGCCCAGCCACTCGTTCCACGCCAGCGCCCCCGTTGCGAAATGCACGCTCGTCCCTTCCGCGGCCATGAACATCAGCACGAACTGCGAAGTGGCGGTGGCAACATGAATGGGAAAGTGCAGCACCGTGGCCATCACAGGCACATGGATGACCCCTCCGCCAATCCCGAGCAAGCTGCTCAAGAACCCAATGCCCGCACTGAGGGCGATCCCCTTCCACAGCTGGAACGAATACACAAACGTGTTTCCATCGGCATCGCGCAGAACCCTCCGCACCACCCCGCGGCCGGTGACCGGCGCGCGAATGGCGGTCGCTCCCGCATGAAGCGTCAGCCACAGTCCCAGGGCAATGAGCACAGCCGCGAAGATGCCGTCGAAGGTTCGCCGGGGAACATAGGCCACCACTATCGCGCCCGTCACCGCCCCGGGCAGCGTCGCAAGGGCAAACCATGCTCCGCTGCGGTAGTCGGTCCGGCGCTGGCGAGCATATGCAAGCGAACCCGACGCCGCATTGGCGCACACCACGAACAGAGACGTTGCTGTTACGTCCTCTGCTGCGGCGTGCGGGTAGATGAGCAGCAGAATGGGCACCAGCACGAAGCCTCCCCCGGCGCCCACCAGCGTGCCGAAGGCCCCGACGGCGGCCCCCAGCGGTAGCAAGAGCAGGTCGGTGGACTCCAGGTGCTCCTCCGGGCGATGAGCTCGGCCAGGCCCGCGCCCGGCACAGCAGTGCCTGTCAGACCGGGATGTCGGTCTCCTCCCCGTAGTCGGCCCGCCGCCGCAGAAGCGATGAGCGGTTGCGGAACCGGCTCATGGCCCCCGCTACCCGGTCGCTGAGATGCGCCAGCCGCCGCTCCAGCCTGCCGCGAATCCAGGAGTGGGTTGAGCCGATCTGCCGGTAGCGCATGTAGCGGCGTTCGAGCAGCTTCTTCGTGCGCTGCCGCCGGAGAGGAACGAGATTCCTCACGATGGTCCGGCGCAGCAGCCGGGCCGTCTCCGCATGGTCGGTGTGCGCCCCTTCCCCTGGCTCCGGAACTGTCGCGTCGACAATCCCGAGGCGCAGGCAGTCGTGCGAGGTGATGCGAAGCCGCTCGGCGGCCTCCTCCGCCCTTTCGGCCCCCTGGAAGAGGATTGCCGCCGCGTCTTCCGGCCGGATCACCTCGTAAACGGCGTTATCCAGCATCACCACGCGGTCGGCGACGGCCATCGCCACCGCGCCTTCCGAATTACCTTCGCCGATGATTGCCGCCACGGTCGGAGAGGGCACTTCGAGCATGGCAGCCATGCACTCAGCGACTGCCTGCCCGAGGCCTTTCGTTTCCCCCTCCAGGCTCGGGTCGGCGCCTGCCGTGTCGATAAGCGTCACCACGGGGAGGCCGAACTTGCCGCCCAGCCCAATCGCGCGGCGCGCCTTGCGAAAGCCTGCCGCCTGGATCAGGCCGCTTCTCTTGTTGCCGTCGTGGGGCCTGACCTGGCCGATCAGTACCGCGGACTCGCCACCCAGCGAGCCGATTCCGGCCACAATCGCGGGGTCATCCACGCCCGAGCGATCGCCGTGTATCGGCACGAAGCTCGTTGTCATCTGGGTAATGAGGTCGATCGCGGTCGGCCGCAAGCGGTGGCGCGAGAGTTGCACCTGCTGCCAGGCCGCCCGCTCCGAATGGGCCGGCGGGGCCGGCCGCTGCTGCTTCCCGGCGCTGAGGTGGTAGTCGTTGAGCAGCAGGTCGAGGAGGCTGGCCACAGAGTCCCGGAGCTGAGGACGGGCAATCACGGCGTCGATCAGGCCGTGCGCCAGGTGCCACTCGCTTGTGTGCGCATCGCGCGGCATCTCATCCCCCGTGTGCTCCTGGAGGACGCGCATCGCAGCGTACCCGAGCAACGCGTTCGGCTCGGCAATCACAAAGTCCGCAAGGCTCACGAAACCCGTGTAGGCCGAGCCCGTGGTCGGGTCGGTCAGCACCGAGAGGTGAGCCAGGCCCGCGCGATGGTGCCGTTGTGAGGCTGCCACCACGCGCGGAATCTGCATCAGCGCCAGCAGCCCCTCCTGCATCCGCGTTCCCGATGTCGAACACACCGAAACCAGGGGCGCTCGCCGGTCGGCTGCCTTTTCGAAGGCCCGGGCAAGGCGCTCTCCCGCCGCAACCCCTATCGAGCCCCCGAGAAACGAGAAGTCGAGCACCGCTACCACAACTTCACGCCCCATAATTGCGCCCGTACCCGTTAGCGCCGCTTCTGCAAGCCCCGTGCGCCGCTGGGCGTTGATCACCCTCGACCGGTACGGCTGCTTGCTCTGGAACGAAAGCGGGTCGAGCGCCGTAACCCCGCGGTCGTCCTCGTGAAAAGTGCCCGCATCCAGGAGCGTCGCCAGCCGCTCGCGGGCGCTCAGGTGGAAGTGGAATCCGCAGGAGTGGCAGACCCGCAACTGAATGTAGGAGCGGGAACCCTCCAGGTCGGCCTGGCAGGAAAGACAGCGTTCGTGCTCGATGAGAACTTCGGGCTGCTCAGCCGGTTCCGCCCTTCGCAGCAGGTCTTTGATGTTCCTCACAGCCGGTAGTTTATCAATAGAGGCCATCGTCCGTGGCCGATGCGATGACTTTCCGCGATTCGCCCTCTTCCCGCGGGCCGACGATCCCCTCCTCCTCAAGGATGTCGATCAGCTTCGTCGCCTTCACGTAGCCCACGTGGAGCCGCCTCTGGAACAGCGAAGGCGAGACGTGCCGGTGCTGCAGGGCCAGCCCTCGCGCCCGCTCCACGATTGGGTCGGACTCCTCGACCGCGAAGTCGCCGTCACCGTTCATCTCGGTCAGCGCCTCCTCCAGGAGGTTGTCTGCGGTCTCGGGGGTAAGGTTTCGGAAACGGTCGTCCGTCCAGAATTGCACGATTCGCTCCACCTCGGCGTCGGAGACATACACTCCCTGCAGCCGGATTGGCTTCGCCGCATCCGTCGGCATGTAGAGCATGTCGCCGCGCCCCAGGAGCTTCTCCGCCCCGCCCATGTCCAGGATCGTGCGTGAGTCCGTCATCGAAGTCACGGCAAACGCAATGCGGGTCGGGAAGTTCGCCTTGATTAGGCCCGTCACCACATCCACCGACGGACGCTGCGTCGCGACCACCAGGTGGATTCCCGTGGCGCGCGCCAGCTGGGCCAGGCGGCAGAGCAGCTTCTCCACTTCGAAGGGCGCCGCCATCATCAGGTCGGCGAGCTCGTCGATGATCACCACCCAGTAGGGCAGCTTGTTGAGCACCCGCGGGTGGCGGTTGTACGTCTCGATGTTCCGCACCGAGACGGCGGCGAACTTCTTGTAGCGCGCCTCCATCTCGGCCACCACGGCCTGGAGTGCCCCCACCACCTTGTCGACATCGACGATCACCTCGCTGAAGGCAAGGTGCGGAATCCCCTTGTAGGCCGTCAGCTCAACCCGCTTGGGGTCGACCATCACAAAGCGCACGTCCGCCGGCGAAGCCTCCATCATGATCCCCGCGATGATCGCGTTCATGCAGACGCTCTTCCCGCTCCCCGTGGCACCGGCGATGAGAAGGTGCGGCATCTTCGCCAGGTCGGCCACAATGGGCACCCCCGAAACACCCTTCCCCAGCGCCAGGGCCAGCTTCGTCTTCTTCGCCAGGTCCCGGAACTCCTTCGCCTCCATTACGTTGCGCAGCGTGACCACGGTGGCGCTGTCGTTCGGAACCTCTATGCCCACGATCGCCCGCCCCGGCACCGGCGCCTCGATTCGCAGGCTCGGCGCCGCCAGGGCGAGCGCAAGGTCGTTCTGGAGCGCGGTTATCTTGTTCACCCGCACCCGCGTCCGGCCCACTTCCACCCGTTCGGTCCGGGTTCTTCCGTCAGGGCCCAGCTGCAGCTTCCCCTGCTCGTCCTTGAGCGACATGTCCTTGTAACGAACCTCCCAGCCGGGCTCCACCCCGAACTGGGTGACCGTCGGGCCCTCGTTTATCTCCACGACCGTCGCGTCGACGCCAAAGCTCGCCAGGGTGTCGACAATGAGCTGGGCGCGGGCGGCATTGTCGTGCTTGCGGTTCGTGCTGATCTGGGGCGCGTTCAGCAGCTCCAGCGCGGGCAGTTGCCACCCCGGCTTCTGCCCCAGCCCCAGCGACAGCTGTTGCGGATCATCTGGCGCGTCTTCGTCCCCCGCTTCAAGCTCGGCCAAGGGTTCGTCCTCATCCGCATCAACCGGGGACACCACGGTCTGTGGCCTGAAATGGGCTGCCGCGCCCGTGCCAATGGCCGACATCGGGCCGCCAGGATCAATGGAGGGCCGAATCTGGACGGGGTTCTCTTCGAAGGCCGGGACAGGGCGGGGCTGCAGCCTCTCGCGCAGCGTGCCACCAATCACAATCTCCGGTTCATGCGCGCCACCACCACCGGGGCGCCGGAAGACGAACGCGAAGAAGCGGCCCACCGCGCCTGCCACCCGGTGCGGCCAGCGCCTCTCCCAGGCGGTTTCGACCCAGCCCGGTGCGTTTCGCGCAAAGGCCCGGGTAGCTCCCGGCGCCAGCAGCGCGGCCGCCAGGACCAGCGTGCTCATCCAGGCGAGCTTTCCGAGCCAGCCCGCCACCATGTATCGCCCGATATCCCCCCCGAGGGTGACCTGGCGGAAGTCAACCCCGCCAAGCGTCCACTCGGCCTTGTTCAGCCCCAGCGCGCCCCAAATGAAGAGCCCGAGGCAGACCGCTCCCGACGCCTGGCGAGCGAAGCGCTTCCAGTCCGTGTACGAACGGCGTGAGATGGCGAGCCCCCCCAGCACCGAGAGGGACGCGAGGATGAAAATCCCCAGCCCGAAGGTCCTCGTGAGCCAATCGCGCGCCTCAGCGGCTACGGCCGGCACATCGACCAGGAAGGGGATGGCGGCGATGGTCAGCGCCGCGATGGCCAGCCCAATGAACTCCGGCCGCAGCACCCGGGAGACATTCCAACGGCCTCGCTGCCGCCGTGTCCTGGGCGACCGGGACGCGCGGGGACGACTGCGTGTGTGTGCCGTCATGGCGCACCACTCCTTGCTTCCGCGGCCCGATCACCCCGCTTGCCGGACCGGCATTTCCGTGGCCTCTCGACTAGACCTCCACGGTTACCGTCAGCACCATCGGCCGGCGGCGTGTCTCATCGTACAGGAACTTGCTCAATGAGTCTTTGATGCGTGCGTTGATGTCCCCGAACTCCGCATAGTGTGCCGCGCCCTCCAGCGATTTCGAGACCACCTGCTTGCCCTGTTCCAGGATGTCGCTGCCTTCCTCCACGTCCACAAACCCCCGCGAGAGCAGCTCGGCCGGGCGCGTCAGGCGCCCCGTCTGCTTGTCCACGGCCACGATCACCACCACGACGCCGTCGGTCGACAGGTGCGCGCGGTCGCGCAGGATGTGCTGGTCCACGTCGCCGATGCCAAGGCCGTCGACGTACACGTAGCTTGCCGAGACCCTGTCCACCAGCTGGGCAACCTCTTCGTCGATCTCGAGCACGTCCCCATCCGTCATCACAAACGCATTCCCCACGGGCACGCCGACGGACTCGGCCAGCCGCGCGTGCACCACCAGGTGCCGGTATTCACCATGAATGGGTACGAAGTATTCCGGCTGCAGCAGCCCCTGGATAATCTTCAGCTCCTCACGGCTGGCGTGCCCCCGGACGTGGATGTTGGAGATGCGGTTGTAGAGCACGTCGGCGCCCAGCCGGAAGAGATTGTCGACGTTGCGGTACACGGCCTGCTCGTTCCCCGGGATGGGCGTGGCCGAAAGCACCACCGTATCCCCCTTGCTGATCGTGATGTAGCGGTGGTCTCCGTTCGCCATGCGGGTGAGCGCGCTTGTGGGTTCGCCCTGGCTGCCTGTCGTGATGACGACGAGCTTCGAAGGCGGCGTGTTGCGCATCTCTTCGACACCCACAATCACCCCATCCGGCGCATTCAGGTAGCCGAGCTGGCGAGCCATGGCCACGTTGTCGATCATCGAGCGCCCCGTCACGAACACCTTCCTCCCCGTGAAAACGGCCCCGTCGATGATCTGTTGAACCCGGGAGATGAGCGATGCGAAGGTCGCGATGATCACCCGCCCCTTCGTGTTCACGAGGATGTTCCGGATCGATTCCCCAACGAGCTGCTCGCTTGGCGTGTAGCCGTCGATCTCCGCGTAGGTGGAGTCCGCCAGCAGCAACAGGCACCCTTCGGCCCCCACCTGCCCGAGACGGATCAGGTCCGTATGCTGGTCCATCACCGGGGTGTGATCGAGCTTGAAATCACCGGTGTGCACCACCAACCCCATGGGCGTCCGAATGATCAGGCCGCAGGCATCGGGAATGGAATGGGCGACGGTGAAGAACTCGACTTCGAACACGCCCGCCTGGATGAGCTCGCCCGGCTCCACCACGTTGGTCTCAGCGTTCTGAAGCAACCGGTGCTCATTCAGCTTCACCCGCACCAGCCCATCGGTGAGACGGGTGCTGTAGATGGGGGCGTTGAATTCGCGCATGAAGTAAGGAAGCGCGCCCACGTGGTCCTCGTGACCATGGGTGAGAAAGACGGCCCTGAGCTTCCCGGCGTTCTCCCGGAGATACGTGAAATCGGGGATAACGAGGTCGACGCCGAGCATCTCCTCTTCCGGGAACATAAGGCCAACGTCGATGGCGATGATGTCCTCGCCATACTCCAGCAGCATCATGTTGCGGCCGATTTCGCCAAGGCCGCCGAGCGGGATAACCCGCAATGGGATCTGTGTCATTCGGTAGGTCCTCTATTCAAAGAGCCGCATCTGGGCGGCAGTAGCCTGTGGCTCCGGGGCCGGCGCCAGCCCGGGCGTTGCCGGGGCCGGGTCGGCAGCCCGAGTGGGTGCCGTTCGGCGCCGCGCTTGCTCCAGCACGGCCGGGAGCGACTCGAAGTCGTGGATGATGGTCGTTCGAAGCGCCTGCTGGTGAAGCGCGGCGGCCGGGTGGTACATCGGCACAATGAGCCTGCCGTCCCTCTCCACCACCCTGCCATGAATCCTCGATATGGACTGCCCCGGGAACCAGCGCGCCATCGAAAATCGCCCCAGCGTGACAATGAGCAGAGGGTCGACAAGCGCAATCTGTTCGTCGAGATAGTCGCGGCAGGCGTCTATCTCCCCGGGCAAGGGGTCGCGGTTGTTTGGCGGGCGGCACTTGAGCACATTGCAGATGTAGACACCGTTACGCTCCAGCCCGGCGGCCGCCAGCAGCTCCCCCAGGAACTGCCCTGCCTGCCCCACGAAAGGCCGCCCCTGGCGGTCTTCGTTCATCCCTGGCGCTTCCCCAATGAACATCACTTCGGAATCGAGCCGCCCTTCACCGGGCACGGCAAGGGTGCGGGTCCGTGCGAGCGGGCACAGGTCACATTCGCGGATGCGGGCGTAGAGCGCCGCCGCCCGGTCCTCGCGGCCGCTCACCGGCCCACCTCCAGCACCACCCCGTGCGCGGCAGCCGGGCGTCTGAGCGCGCGCGTAGCACTCACCAGCATCTGTGTACCCACGCCAACGAGCACAAGGGCGAAGATCCGTTGCAGCACGCCTGCATCAAGCTGGTCCGCCAGCATCGCCCCGCCCACTCCCGCCGGGACGGCCGCCGGGATGATCCATGCCGCCGAGCCGGGGTCGGCGGTTCCATGACGGTAGTGGGTGAATGCCCCCACCATGGCCGTGACCACGATGACGTTGAGAGAAGCGGCCTGTGCCTCGTGCTGCCCCGTTCCGAGGAGGATGACGAGGCCGGGGACGAAGATCGCCCCTCCTCCTACGCCAAGGGCTCCCGAGGAAAGCCCCCCCGCCAGGCCGATCGCTGCGCCGAGGGCGTGTTCGGCGAGCCCCGATGTGGAGAGCATCGCGCTCGTATCGTGAAACACAAGGAGCCTTGCACCCAGGGCCAGGAGGAACACGCCGAACAGCTGGCGCAGGCGCAGGGCCGGCAGAAGCTGCACCAGTCGCGCCCCCGCGTATGCCCCAATCGCCGACCCGGCCAACAGCGTCGCCACCAGCGCCCATTCGGCGCTGCCGTTCACAAGATAAGTGAGGGCCCCTGCGAGCGCCGCGAAGATGATGACCAGCAGCGAAGTTCCGTGCGCCGTGTGCTGGCTCATCTTCAGCACCCCGGTCATGAGCGGCACCATGACGGCCCCGCCGCCGACGCCTGTTAGCCCGCTGAAAAGCCCTCCCACGCCGCCCGTGGCTGCCAGCGATGCTGGTGATGCTCGCCCGGCCCTCATGTCGCCGCGACCTCGTCCTCTACCGGTACCGCCTGCTTTTTCGGCTGGACAATCCACGACAGCAGGATGCCCAGGAAGTACAGAAACAGCAGCGGCCCGGCCACCAGCGACTGCGTCCACGGGTCGGGAGTAGGAGTCACGACCGCCGCCACGATGAACACGATCACAATGGAGTAGCGCCAGAAGGCCAGCATCTGGCGGGCCCGGACGAGCCCCAGCCTCGCCGTCAGCATCAGCACCATGGGCAGCTGGAACGAGACCCCCACCCAGAAGATGATCCGCGTCGCGAAGTCCAGGTACTGCTTCGCGCCGATCTTCTCATCGAACTGGTCGCCCCCGAAGTCCAGCAGGAACCCGAGCGAGGCGGGCAGGATAACCCAGTAGGCGAACGCCATCCCGGCCAGCAGGAAGAAGACCGTTCCGAGCACCCCCGGCAGCAGGATCTTCTTCTCCTTTTGCGTAAGCCCCGGAACAACGAACGCCAGCAGCTCGTAAACGAAGACCGGCGACGCCAGGAGAAGCCCGCCATACAGCCCTACCTTGAAGAACACGCCGATTGTCTCCGTCGGCGAGAACACGGTGAGGGTGAAATCGGGGTGGTCGGCACGGGCGGGCGCCAGCAGCCAGCCAATGATGGTGCGCCAGAAGGCGAAGCAGACGACCGTGGTGATCACCAGCGCCAGCGCGCTCACCAGCACCCGGTTGCGAAGCTCCTTCAGGTGCTCCAGCAACGTCATCTCGCCTCCGCCCGATGACGGCGCCACGGTGGTCAGCTGCGGTTGGCTGTCGGTCTCAGGCTCGGCGCTCATGACGGTCTAGAACACCAGCGGCGGGCCATCGGGTTCCGTTGCCGGTTTCGCCGCCTCTGTCGCCCCCGCCGCAGGCGAAGCCTCGCCCGTCCCCATGATGTTCGATGAATCAATCGGTGGAAGCAGCGGACCTGACAGCGCCGGGGTCGCGCTCTGCAATTCGGATTCGAACTTCGCCTGCCCTTCGCGCAAGGTGGACTTCGTTGTCTCTATCTCTCCGCGCACGGTCCGATACTGGGTTTCGATGTAGTCGAACTCGTCGCTGAACTCGTCGCGAACAGCCCGCGCGTAGCGCTGCATCTGGCGCACTGCCCGCCCGATCTGGTACGCCATCGCGGGCAGGCGTTCCGGGCCCACGACTACAAGCAGGAGCACAAGCACCAGCACAAGCTCCTGGTAGCCGATTCCAAGAAAGTTCAATTCAGTCGCCTCCGGGCGATGGAGAGACCCCGGGCCCGGGGCAGGCCGGCTGGCCTACTTGTCCTCGATGCCGTGGTCCTTCACATAGTCTACGGCGTCCTGCACTGTGGCGATCTTCTCGGCATCCTCATCCGGGATCTCAATCTCCACGCCGTCCTTCGAGAACTCCTCCTCAAGCGACATAATCAGCTCGACGAGGTCGAGAGAGTCCGCATTGAGGTCGTCGACAAAAGATGCGGTGGGGACGACTTCTTCTTCGTCGACGCCCAGCTGTTCCACGACAATTGCGCGGACCCGTTCGAAAACTGTGGCCACGGTGCTAGTTCTCCTGCTGTCTTATGGTGGTGTTAGCCGCCGGCTCGGGCGGCGCCCCGGCGGTTCGTTCCGCCTGGATTCTTGTGCTTACTGTCCTCAACACGCCATGTACAAAGCCCGGTGAGCTTTCGCCGCCGTAGCGGTGGGCGAGCTCCAGAGCCTCGTTCACGACGGCGGCGACCGGCGCCGAATTATCGGAAAGCAGTTCCCATATTGCAAGCCGCAGAATGTTGCGGTCAACGATGGCCATGGTCTCCACCGGGTATTGAGTGGCCGCATCGCCAATGTAGCGGTCCAGTTCCGCTGCTCGGCGCAGCACCCCGCGCAACACGCCACGCCCGAATCCCGCCGGTCCCGGCTCTGCCACCTCCGCATCTTCCCCGGCAACATCGGCCAACCGGCGGTTGTAAACCGCCTCCGGGTCGTGCCCCGAAGTCTCAGACTCATAGAGCGCTTCAACCACCAGGAAGCGGGCCCGGCGCATGACGCTGTCGGTCATGCCATCACCATGCCACCGTCCACGTGGATGCACTGACCGGTAATGTACGAGGCGCCATCGCTGGCGAGGAAGGCGGCCAGCGGCGCCACTTCCTCCGGTTCGGCAATGCGCCCGAGGGGTATCTGTCCCATCACTGCCCCCGTCTGCGCATCCGTCATTGCCGCCGTGATATCGGTGTGAATGAAGCCGGGGGCGATGGCGTTGACGGTGATCCCGCGCGAAGCAACCTCGCGTGCAACCGCCCGGGTAAATCCAATCAGCCCGGCTTTGGCGGCCGCGTAGTTCGCCTGGCCCGGGTTGCCCATCACCCCCACCACGCTCGTGATATTGATGACCCGGCCGTGCCGCGACCGCAGCAGGGGCCGCATTGCCGCCTTCGTCACCAGGAATGCGCCGCGCAGGTTTGTGGCGTGGACCACATCCCAGTCCTCTTCGCTCATGCGCATCAGGAGCCCATCGCGCGTGATCCCCGCGTTGTTCACCAGGATGTCGAGGCCACCGAGGCGCTCCACGGTTTGCTTCACCAGCCCGGCCGCTGCCTCCGAAACAGAGATGTCCCCCGCAATGGCGACCGCCTCGCCGCCGGCCTCTGTGATCTCAGCCACCACGGCCGCCGCCGCATCTTCGCTGGCGTTGTAGTTCACCGCTACCTTCGCGCCCTGCCCTGCCAGCTCGATGGCGATGGCGCGGCCAATCCCGCGCGAACCGCCGGTGACCAGCGCCACGCGCCCGTCGAGGTTCCCCACCTTTGCCTCCTGGAGCTAGAGCTCGACGCGCACCGACGTCGCGTCGTTGACGTTGATGCAGTTCGACTTCCGCAACATGCGCTTGATGATAGCCGTCAGCACACGGCCCGGTCCGAACTCGATGAACGTCTCCACGCCGTGACTGCCAAGGAACTCGACCGTATCGCTCCACTGGACCGGCCGGCAGACCTGGTCGACCAGCTCGTGCCGGATCGCCGTCTCGTTGAGGACCGGAGTCGCCGTGCAGTTCGCCACCACGGGCACCTGCGGGTCGAGAATCTCCGCCGTGGCCACGGGATGCACCATTCCATCGGCCGCGGGCCGCATCAGCGAGCTGTGAAACGCCCCGCTCACGCTGAGCGGAATGACCTTTGCTGCGCCCCGCGCTTTGGCGTAGTCAAGCGCGCGCACCACGGCCTCGCGCCGGCCGCCGATCACGATCTGTCCCGGCGCATTGATATTGCAGATCTCCGCGCCGGCCTCGCGGCAGACCTCCTCACAGTCGGCGATATCAAGGCCAAGAACCGCCGCAAGGGTGCCGGGATTTCGTTCGCCGGCCGTCTGCATCAGTTCGCCGCGCGTGCGCAGAAGCCTGATCGCTTCATCGAAGGGGAGCGCCCCCGCCGCTACCAGCGCCGAGTACTCCCCCAGCGAGTGCCCCGCTACGAAGGCAGGCCGTTCGGCAAGCACTGGGGAGTGTTCAATCGCCACGCTCAGCAGGGCCAGGCTCGTCACGGCGATGGCCGGTTGAGCGTTGCGCGTCTGCTGCAGCTCCTGCTCCGGCCCTTCGAAACAGATGCGGCTCAGCGCAAAGCCGAGGATGTCATCCGCTCGCTGGAAGATCTCCCGCGCCGTGGCGAACTGGTCGTAGAGGTCCTTCCCCATGCCCACGGCCTGCGCCCCCTGGCCGGGGAAGACAAACGCACGCTCATGGCGCACGGGTTCCCGGAACGAAACGAACGCCGGCACCGGGCTGGCCGGTGGTTCTAGCTGTCCAGCTCGGGCGCCGGCAGGCTGATCGCCTCCCGGCCCCGGTAGGTGCCGCAAATCGGGCATGCGTGATGAGCGAGCCGGGGGCTCTTGCAGCTCGGGCAATCGACCACGTGCGGCAGCTTGAGCGCCAGGTGGCTGCGCCGCTTGCCCTGGCGCGATTTCGGGTACTTCCGCTTGGGAAGCGGTGGCATATCCCTTCTCCTTCAGTACGTTACCCATTTCGTGAACGCATCAGCTCGGCGAGTGCGCCCCAGCGGGGATCGGCCGGAGTGCGGTCGCAATTGCAGGTGGCGATGCTCAGATCCTGCCCGCAGACCGGGCAGATACCCGGGCAATCCGGACGGCAAAGCGGCTGCATCGCTGCAGCCATCTCGCTATATTGCCGCACTCCCTCCGTAATGTCGATCGTGTGATTCGTGTCGATCAGGAAGCTCTCTTCTTCCGCCTCAGTATTCAGCCGGGCCCCGGTCACCACGTCCACCTGCTGGTAGTACACCTCTTCGAAGCTCACCCGCCGCGGGTCGCCGAAGGGCGCCAGGCAGCGGCTGCAGACCGCATCCTGCACAACATCCGCTGTGCAACGCACCAGCACCCCGGCCGGCGTTCGCATCAGCTCCACGGTACCACGATGAACCGGCGGCTCGGGCTCAAGTTCGTAGTGCCGCGTGGAGCCGACCGGTTCGCGCAGTAGCTGAGAGACATTGAATTGCATTGGGGAAACCTCGCGCCCGGAGGTGAATCCAGTATAGCGCCCCCGTGAGCGGCCGCCCGCGCCATAACAAGAGCCGTATCGTGACGATTTGGCGATTTCGCATTCGCCTGGACTCGGCAGGCGTTTACGCGCTCTACCGCGGCCGTTAGCCTTTGCGCTAGGGTTAGCCCCAATGAGCCACGTTGCCGAACTCGTCGTACTGCAGGAGATCGATGCTGAAGGCGCCGCCGCGCGCGCCGCGCTTGCCAGCGTTGAAGCCCGCTTGCTGGGCGACGATGAGCTCGACGAGGCCCGCCGCACGCTCATCACCGTGGAGGCGGAACGCGCGGCCATCCTCTCATCCCAGCGGAAGCTGGAGGCCGAGGTCGAACGCCTCAACGATCGGATCGCGCCCGAGGAGAAGCGTCTCTATGACGGGTCCGTTAGGAACCCCAAGGAGCTTACCGGCATCCAGCACGAGCTGGAGCTCCTGAAGACTACCCGCGGCCACCACGAAGATGCCCTCGTCGAGGTGCTTGACCGGGCCGAGGCCGTCGACCGGCAGCACTCCCAAGCCCAGCGCTCGGTGGCAGCCCTCGAAGAACGGTGGTCCCACGCCCAGGAAGAACTGCGCCTCGAGGCGCGCCGCCTCGCTGATGCCATCACCCGCATCGACCAGAGGAGAGAGGCCCAGAAGGCGAAGGTTCCGCCGCGCCTGCTCGCGACCTACGAAGACCTGAGGGCCCGGAAAGGGGGGACGGCCGTGGCCAGGGTCCGGGGCAACACCTGCTCCGGGTGCCGAATCAGCATTCCCGATGCACTCCGCTCGCGCGCACTGGCCGGGGTGGTCGTAGCCCAGTGCCCTAGCTGCGAACGCATCCTCCACGCCTGATGCAACCGTGAAAGCCGTCGGCTACTTCGTCGAAGGAGCTCGCCGCAACAAGGCCCGGCGTCCCGTCGGCGAACAGAATCGCGCATTCCTCGACTTCTGTTCAGAGCACGGCTACGAGGTGGCCGCCACCTTCCTCGATACCGAGGACCAGGAACCCGAGGACTCCGGCTTCCGCCAGATGCTCCATTTCCTGCAGCGCGAAGACCGGGGGTTCACCGTGGTCGTAATCGATGGCCTCGGCGCCCTCGGCCAGGACCTGGGCCGCGCTGCCCTGAAACTGCTCACCATCGAGAACCTCGGCGTCCAGGTGCTTTCTGCCCACTCCGGGCGCGAAGCCATCCGTGAGCTCGTGGGCACCTGGGCCGACCGCGGCGAAGGAACCCCCGTTTCCGAAAAAGTCCGCACCGCCATGCGCCGCAAGGCCGTGAAGGGCGAGGTGCTTGGCAGGCCCCCCTATGGCTACCGGGTTGGCCCGCGCCGCCGCCTCGAGCTCGTGCCCGAAGAGGGAATCGTCGTTCGCTACATCTTCCGGCTCTATCTCCAGGAGGCCATGGGTATCCGCAAGATCGCCGGCCAGCTCAACAAGGAAGAGATCCCGACCCGCAGGGGCGGCAAGTGGAGCATGGTCTCCATCCGCGACCTCCTCCGCAACCGTTCCTACCTTGGCACCTACACGCGCTTCGGGGTCAAGGTCCCCGGGAGCCACCCGGCCCTCGTCAGCCCCGAGGACTTCCGCCTCGTCCAGGAGAGGCTGCAATCGCGCCACGCCGCCGTGCGCGAACGCCAGGTGGTGCCCTTCCTGCTCAGCGGGCTCGTTTACTGCGCCCGCTGCGGAAGCAAGATGATCGGCGTCAGCCGCCGCCAGAAGTGGAAGACGAGGGCCGGCGAGGAGCGCTCCGCCGCCTACCGCTACTACCAGTGCGAGAGCCGCACGAACCAGAGCACCTGCGGCTATAACACCCAGCGCGCCCAGGCCCTGGAAGACCGCGTCCGCGCCATGCTCGCCGAGGACTCGCCTGCCGTTACACGCCTCAGGCGGGCGGGAAACGTCGATTCCTACCTCCTCGACGTTATCGCCCAGGGGGAGCGCATCGAGGGCCGCATTCGCCGCTCTCGCCGACAGCTCGAAGAGCTCGTTGCCGATGCCGCTCACGGGCATATTACTGTCGAACGAATGAAGGCCATGGGGGCCGAAATCGCTCGCGACCAACACGAGCTGGAAGCCGAGCTCACCGAAAATCGTGCGCGCCTGCTCGCCCACCAGACTGAGTCCGAACGCCGCCGCCACGTCGAAGAGATGCGCGCAAACCTTGCAAGGGAATGGGAAACGCTCGAGTTCGACGCCCTCCAGCCGGCCCTGCGGGAGGTCATCGACCGCATTGAAGTCGACGGCGAAGACCTCGCCCTGTTCCTGCGCATGTAGCGCCCGCGCACGCCGGGACTCGCCATTCTGTCGCACTGGCAGGCGATGTCTTACGCTGGAGCCATGCAGGAACTTCTCGACAGGGCCAACGAAATCCTCCGGCGCATCTCCGACATCATGGTGCGCCTTTGACCTCGCGAGCGACGAAGAGCGGATAGCCGGGCTCGAAGCCCGGAGCGCAGAAGCCACTTTCTGGAACGACCCCGAGCAGGCCCGCGCGGTCATGCAGCAACTTGCCGCTGCAAAGGCGCGTGTCGAAACCTGGCGCGGCCTTGAGAGCCGCACGCGCGACGTTGCCGGCCTGCTCGAGCTCGCCCTCGCCGAGGGCGACGACAGCGTCGAACCCGGCGCCGCTGCCGAGATCGATGCCGTTGCCAGGGCGCTCCATGACCTGGAGTTCCAGCTCCAGCTTTCCGGCGACTACGACGACCGCAGTGCCATCCTCGCCGTCCACGCCGGCGCAGGGGGTACAGAGTCCCAGGACTGGGCCGAAATGCTCCTGCGTATGTACCTGCGCTGGGCCGAACGCCGGGGATTCGCCACCGATGTGCTCGATGTGACCCCCGGTGAGGAGGCCGGCATCAAGAGCGCCACCTTCGAAATCACCGGCCCCTACGCTTACGGCTACCTGAGCAGCGAGCGCGGGGTGCACCGCCTCGTGCGACAGTCGCCCTTCGATGCATCCCATTCGCGCCACACCAGCTTCGCCAAGGTCGAGGTCATGCCCGAAGTTGAATCCGGCGCCGAGGTCGAAATCAACCCCGATGACGTGCGGATCGACGTCTTTCGCTCCAGTGGTGCAGGCGGCCAGAACGTCCAGAAGAACTCCACCGCGGTCCGGCTCACCCACCTGCCCACGGGCATCGTGGTGACCTGCCAGAACGAACGCTCCCAGGGCCGCAACCGCGAAAGCGCCATGAAGGTGCTCGAAGCGCGCCTGCTCGAACTGGAGCTTGAAAAGCAGGAGGAGGAAAAGGCGCGGTTAAAGGGGCAACATGTCGATATGGGCTGGGGCAATCAGATCCGCAGCTACGTGCTTCACCCCTATAAGATGGTCAAAGACCATCGCACCTCTTTCGAGACCAGCGACACGACAGCCGTGCTCGACGGCGATCTCGATGGCTTCATGGAAGCCTTCCTCAAGGCTCGCGTAGGAGAGAACGCATGACCCGGCTCCTCGCCCCGGCGCTTGCTGCCCTTCTTGTGGTCGCGGGCCTCCTCGGCGCTCAAAGCCCTGCGAACGCCGAAGCGACCATCCTCTCCGCGACCATCGAAAACGGGTACCCGAAAACCCTCACTTTCAAGCTGAGCGCACGGGCCGAGTCCGACATCACCGCCGTGACCCTCAGCTATGCCATCACCGGACGAGGCACCAGCGCCATTGGCAAGCCCGAGGACTTCACCCCGGGCCGGCAGGTCGAGGTCCAGGTGGCCATCCAGGTCAACTCCGGCCGCAGCTACATTCCCGTGGGCAGCGAGTTCAAGTATCACTGGGAGATCACCACCGCCGACGGCAAGACCACCTCCAGCCCCGAGCAGACGTACCTCTTCCTGCCGCCAAACCGCGAATGGAAGTCCGTCAAGAACAGCTTCATGGAAGTCCATTTCCACGGAGACCGCGAGGCGCTCGCCGCCACCTACCTCAAGGCCGGGCAGGAGACCTACGACCGCCTCGGCCAGCTTCTCAACACTAAGCTCACGCAACTGCCCGTGCGGGTGATGCTCTTCGCCGATGAGAAGGAGCTCGACCCGGCCCGCCCGGGCCTCAGCAGCGGCGCCTTCGACGCTGCCGTCACCACCTGCGGTACCAAGGTCACCAACGACATCGTCCTGGTCATCCCGGTCGCGTGCGGAAGCTCCGACCGGACGGACACCCTGCGCCACGAGTTCGGCCACATCCTCACCGATGCCGCCGGCGGTGGCCCTCTCGGACAGCTCCCGTCCTGGCTCGACGAGGGCACGGCCGTCCTTGCCCAGTCCTCCCCTGGAAGCGGCTACATCAGCGCCTTCGACGCGGGCGCACGAGCAAGCCGCCTCCTCCCCTTCGCGCAGATGAACACCCCTTCTTCCGACGCAGGCACCGTGAACCTCTTCTACGGCCAGGCGTACGCAATGGTGAAGTTCCTGGTGGACAACGGCGGCCAGGCGAAGTTCGCGCAGCTCTTCGCGACCATCAGAAAGGGCACCCGCTTTGACGATGCCCTGAAACAGGTCTACGGGTTTGACGTTGCTTCCTTTGAAGCCGATTTCCGCACCGCCTATGGGGTTGCCGCACCGAACCCGACTCCCGTCCCCACGAAGCCGCAGAAGGCCCAGTCCACCGCTGTCCCAACTTCCCGGCCCGCCACCAACGCGTCCCACGGCGAGGGCAAGCACGATAGCCTGGACCGCGAAGTCCTCATCTTCATTGGCGGCGCCCTCTTGCTGGCGCTCCTGGCCGTCTTCCTGTTCCTGCTTTCGGCGCTGCTCAGCGCCAATCGGCGCGCCGCGGTGCGAGACGAACAACCGCCATCCCCTGACTGGCGCAGACCTCCCGGCGAATAGCAGGCTACGCCTGCGAAGCAGGCTGGCGAAGCTCCCGCGCCACCATCCAGAGACGCTGCAGTGCCGTGAGGTTCGATAGCACCGCCAGCGGCCAGATGACGACGGTCAGCGCATCGAAGAGCAGCCCGATCCCGAGCAGCGCCACCCTCTCCTGCCGGCGGAAGAAGCCATCGCGCATCGAGATCCCCAGCATCTCCGCTCGTGCGCGCATGTAGCTGACCGCCACGCTCCCCACCAGCGCGGCCCAGGTAAGCACCACCTGGACATGCTCTTCGCGCGCGGCGAAGTACCAGGCGCAGGCAACCAGCACGAGCGCCTCGCTCGCCCGGTCCAGCACGGCATCGAACACGGCGCCGAACGGAGTCGCCTGGTTGGTGGCCCGCGCCACCGCCCCATCCACCAGGTCGAGCGCGCTGAAGAACAGGAAAACACACCCCGCTGCCAGCAGCTCCTCACGCGTTATCAGCCAGGCGGCCACCACATTCCCGCCGAAACCGAAGAGTGACACCATGTTTGGTGTGATGCCCAGCCGGGCCACCGCCCGCCCGAGCGGGTCGGCGATGTTCCGCGGTACCTTCTGGGGGAGCAGGTTCAGCCCGGGCATGTTCCCTAACCCTTCCCGTGTCCTCGTGAGCCGCCAAGTATCTTGCGCGGCGTTGCACTGTAGCCCCAGGCGAGCTGCATCGCGACCCGGTGCAGGCCCACCTCCAACAACGAAGGATACCGCGTCATGCCAGCCGCGACCGTCCCCTCCAGGATGGCCGCCCTCAGGTCCTCCGCGCTCTTCCCGGGGAACTCGGTCCAACCCGTGCCCACGCACTTCAAATGATGGGCGTCGGACCCGCCCGTGGCCGGCAGGCGCCACGCCGATGCGTTGTGCCGGGCAGCCTTTCTCCCCGCGTGTGCCCCGGCCGGGCTGGGGTTGGCCAGTTCAATGGCATCGAACGTGATCCCTGGCTCACCCGCCGCGCAAAGACGGTCGAGCGTCCGTTTGCTTAGGGAACGCGTCGTCCAGCTCAGAGGATGAGGTGCAATGGCCAGCCCGCCGGCGCTGTGAATGGCCTCCAGCGTGCGCTCCACGCGGCGAAAGCTCTGTGGTGTCGATTCCAGGAACAGCCCCAGCAGGTGGCCATTGAGGGTCGTGATCTCCGCGCCGGCCACAACTTCGAACCTGTATCCGCGCTTCGCCGCCAGCTCGCGGGCGCGCAGCCCGCCGCGCGCGTCCTCGTGGTCCGTGATGGCAATAACATCCAGGCCGGTCTGGCGCTCGACGAACTCCAGCACCTGCTCGATGCTCGCCATGCCATCCGAACAGCGCGTGTGAATGTGCAGGTCAGCCTTCGCCACAGGCATGCACCTTCCAGAAGTCCTCAAGGATCTTCCACTGCCCGGGGAAGCGCCGGATGTGTTCTTCAAGCAGGCCCGCCCAGCGCTGGGCTGCCCGGCGCACGTCCTCCCCGGGGTCGTCTGTCTTCGCCACGCAGTAGGGCTCCTCAATGAAGGCAACCTGGTGGTCCAGCCCATCGCGGATGCAGAGGATAGGCAGAAGAGTGGCGTGAGTGCGCCGCGCCAGCTCGAAAGCGCCGCGCGGCAGCTTCACCTTGCGCCCGCACATCTCTACGCAGACCCCCGAATCCTGGATGTCCCTGTCGGCCACCATGGCCACGAGTTGCCCCTGCCGGAGCGCATCGATGCATGCGCGGATGCCGCCCATGTCCGCCTCGTGAAATGAGCCCCCCGCGGATGAACGGAGCCTGAGGAGGTACCGCGCCAGCTCGGGCGGTTCGAGCGGCTCCACCAGCGCCACAAACGGGCGGCCGTGGTAGGTGAACGCCTGCACCGCCAGCTCGGGATTTCCCGAGTGCGCGCTGAGAACGATTATCGGCCCGGGCTTCGCGATGAGACGCGTCCCTCGTTCGCCATTCACCAGCCGGATGTACTCGCGCCCGAAGCTCTCCAGGTCGCGCCTGGGCAATGTGGCAAGATCCACGTAGTACCGCGCTATGTGGGTGAAGACCTCCTTGCTGGCGTGGCGGGCACGTTCCCGGTTCCCATCGCAGAAAGGAAGGAGATTCCCCACCACCCGGTCCCGGGTCCGGGGCATCAGGTACCACGCCACCCGGCCCGTGAGCCAGGCCAGCCGGTAGAACAGCGCCGGGAACCGGCCCCCCAGGGGTACGCCCAGGCGAAGAAGGAAGAGCTTAACCACGGCTTCGAACCCGGGAACCAGTTGCCGGCCACATCTCTCTGAACATGTACCACTGATCCGGGTAGGCGCGAATGAACCTCTCGTGCGCGGCCATGATCGTACGGGTCAGTCCCTCCACATCGTGCCCTTCTGCACCCGTGCGCGGTTCGATGAACTCGGTAAGAGTCACCACCTCCGGACGGCCGGCGTCAACACGGGGAAAGGCCGCTACCACCACCGGCGCCCCGGTGAGCAGGGCCAGCCGCGCGGGTCCCGCTGGAACCTCCACTACTTCTCCGAAGAACTCCACCTTCACCCCTTCGCCCGGCGTGGGACGATCGATGAGCAACGCCAGCAGGCCGTTCCGCTTGAGGGCTCTGACGAGTGAGGGCCCGGCCCTCTCCATCTTGATGACTTCCATTCCCAGCCGCCGCCGGGCCCCGGCGACCAGCTCGTCGAGCCGTGGGTCCGCGAACGTCTCCGCAACCACGGCCAGGCTGTAGCCGCGCGCCGCCGTGGCCCCTGCGCCCAGGTCCCAGTTCCCGAAGTGCATGCAGACGATCACCGCGCCCTTCCCTTCCGCCAGGGCCGCATCCAGCGCGCGGAAGCTCTCTTCGCCCCCCACAGCTGCGAGCAGCCTTTCCGCGCTCAGCGCCGGAAAGCGCGCGAAGTCCACCAGGTAGCGGCAGTAGTTGACCAGCGACCGCCGCGCCACCGCGCCACGTTCGGACTTCGTCGCGCCGGGAAGCACGCGCCGGTAGTTGTTCAGCATCGCACGGCGCCCCCGGGGCCACAGGTAGTAGCCCGCCATGCCGGCAAGCGCCGCCAGCGCGTAACTGACTCGCAGCGGCAGCCGTCCTGCCAGCGCGATGACTGCTCTCCAGCTCAGGTACTGCAACTTGCGAAGAGACCCTCCCGGCGGTGGCCCGGCGTGAATGCGCGCATCATAGCCCGGGGCCCTTCACCGGTATTGGCCCCCCCTGCGCCGGCGCATTGAGGGACCGCGTGTGATTGATTTTCCCCATCTGCCTGATAGGATCCGCGCCGGACGGGTTAGTACACCATTCCGGGGGGAGGCATCCAGTGTCGACTTCAGCGCCATCGCGGGGTCCACTCCATCGCGAGACGGGGATCTTGCTCCAGGCGGCTCTCATCGTCTTCACCTACACCGTGGTGATCGGGATCCTGAACGGCACCGATGTCACGGACTTCGGCCGCAAGACCCTGCTCGCCCACGTTCACGTCGGGACGCTCGGCTGGCTCACGCTCTGTGTCTTTGCGGCATCGCTCTGGCTATTCTCGAAAGGCGAAGCGCCCGGCCGGCAAAGCATGAAGGCTGCGCGGGCTCTTACGGCGGCCGCCGTGCTGGCCCTGCCCCTGTTTGCCGTCACCTTCATGCTCACCTTCGGCATCATGCGCCCGGTCGTTGGCTCCTTCGCCCTGGCCGTGATCGTTGGGTTCTTCGCCTGGGTTGCTACACGCCTCAGGCATGTCGGCGACCTCACCACCCCTCACTGGGGCTTCCTGGCCGCCATGGGGACGTCCGTCGTGGGCGGCACCATTGGCGTCCTTCTCGCCCTCCGGATAGCCGAAGGCTGGCGCGTCATTCCCAGTGGAGGTGAGGACGCCCATCCCGGAACCATGGTGGTCGGATTCCTCATCCCCATGGGCCTGGCGCTCGCTGAATGGGGCCTGACGTGGCCGAAACCAGAGCGTGCCGGCCGCCTCGGATTTGCCCAGATGGCGCTCCCCTTCCTCGGCGGCCTCATGCTCTGCATTGGGTTGCTGCTCGATTTCACCCCGCTCGTTGCCTCCAGCACCCTTCCCGAGATCGCCGGCATCGTGATCTTCGTCAAGCGCATGTGGCCGCGGCTGCGGGCCGTCCCCTGGCTCAGGCGCTCCTCGGCCCGGCTGGCGGCCTTCAGCGCCGGTGCAACCATCTTCAACATCGGGCTCATCCAGTACTTCATCATGCGCTACGAGGGCGACTTCGACCGGGTACCCGACCACCAGCTGCTCGCCCTGGACCACGTGATGTTCATCGGCGTTATGACCAACGCCATCCTTGCCCTGATGCTGGTCACGACCGACGCCGCAGACGTGGCCTGGCGCTGGGCCGAAGATGCCATCTTCTGGGGCATGGATATCGCCCTCATCGTTTTCGTCGGCGGACTGCTGGCCGACGCTGACGTGCTGAAGCAGGTCTCCACTCCCGTGATGGGCGCGGCCATTCTGCTCGCCATCGCCACCTACACTTACCGGCTCCAGCTGCAGGCCGAGGCCGCCCCTGCCCTCGCCGCCGAAGGGGCGCCCGGGGGCTGAGAACCGTGCTCAGAGGCCGCACACCGCCGCGAGGCTGCTGATGGCCGTGACACGCCGGCCCTCGGTCATCCAGTTCACGAACCCGTTCGTGCAGTAGCCCAGCGAGATCCCGGTCTCGGGGTCGCCCCAGCCAACCTGGCCGCCGGCCCCCCCGTGACCAAACGTTCGCGGCGAACATGTACGCCCAAAGCCCCGCAGGTGGGAGTTGCCGTCGTCGCCGGCTACCTGTACAGCCAGCGCACGATTGATGGGGTGCCCGAGCGCCGGGTCGCGATGGAACTCCTTCGTTCGCGGCGTGGTCGCGAATTCAATCGTCTCGGCCTTCATGATCCGGTTTCCGTTTGCGGTCACGCCTCCATTCACCAGGGGCTGGTAGAACATCGCCAACTCTGCCGCCCGGGCAATGCCGCCGCCGCCCGGCACCCCCACGGCTCGCACCGATGGCTGGTTGAACGCCAGGATTGCTTCGGGTGTCACCTCGCCGAAACCACCTGGAGGAGGCTCAGGGGGCTCCACGTGCAAGACATCGGCGACCCGGCTGTTCAGGTCCTCGGGCAGCCCCAGGTACATCTGCTCCAGCCCCATCGGCGCGATGATGCGCTCGCGAATGAACTTGCGAAACTCCATCCCCGTGCGCCGCTCGATGATCTCCGCCAGCACCCAGTGCAGCGAGGTCGCATGGTACTGGAATTGCGTTCCCGGCTCCCATTCGAGCCGCCAGCGCGAGAAGCCAGCCAGCCTGCCCTCCCGGGTCTCCCACTCGCCCGGTCCCAGGGACCCCTGCGGGAATCCCCCGGTGTGCAGCATCGCCTGCTCCACCGTAACCACGTCCTTACCGTTTGTGCCGAACTCCGGGACGATCTCCGCAATACGCTCGTCAAGGCGCAGCAGGCCGTCCTCGAAGAGCGTCCACACAGCAGCAGCAACCACGGCCTTTGTCGATGAGAAAATCGTGTAGAGGGTGCCGTTCGTGGCCGGCCGGTCGACCCCGCCAATCCGGGCGGTTCCAAATGTCCGGAACCCTGCCAGCCGTCCGTTCCGGGCGACGGCCACCTGGGCCCCCGGCAGCGTGCCGTCGTCTACGTCCCTCTTCGCCCGCGCGAACACCGCTTCGAGCTTCTCGCTGTCGATTCCGGCGTCTTCGGGTCTCGTTGTCGGAGCGGACACAGCCACACCTCTTCTGCGTTTCTGGTGATGTCAAGCGTAGGGCTCGTGCCCTTAGGCACTACACCACGGCCCGCTCTGGGGCCGCTGGCCGCGTGTTGGCCGCAACCCGCCTATCTTTGCGCCTTCACGGGGGTCACGGTGCTCGCCTGTGGTCCCCGGTCGCCGGCTTCCTCCGCGTACCGCACCTCCTGCCCCAATTCAAGGCTGTCGAACCCGGGTGCAAGCACGCTGTTGCGGTGGAAGTAGACCTCGCGGTTGTCGTCGCTCGTGATGAAGCCGTAGCCATCCTCGGGAAAGAGCCGCGAGATGCGTCCGTGCGGCGGGGCCACTTCAACCTTGACCTGGCCACGCACGCGCCGCACGTGATCCTCAAGCTGGCGAGCGACGGCATCGAACGCCTGCCGGATGGCGGCATGCAGGTTTGCGTCGGAGCGGCGATTGACCACCAATTGCGCCCCCGGCAGCACCACGTTGATGCTCACCGCGTAGGGCCCGCCCTTCTGATGGTGATTGATCGGTGCTTCGATTGTGACCCTGCACCCGGTGATCCCTTCCGCGAATGACCGCAACCGATCGCTCCGCTCCCGGATGTAGCCTTCAACCTCTCCGGTCAGCGGGATATCGCCGGAGCGGATTTGCAGGGGCAACTCAACGGTCATCTGTCCAGGCCTCCGGTGATTCGTACCAGTAAACTACAGCTTACCGCGACCAGCAGACTCGCCGCGCCGGGCGTACTCGCCGCCTCACTGTCTCGCGGCGAACCTCTTCCCTGCTCCGCCTGCGCTCGCCGCAGTAGCAAAGTAAAGGCAGGGGCCAATGTTGCCATGGCGCCACCGGGATGGCGCCGACGCCGCGAAGGCGGTGGCGTGTTGTCCCTGCCTGCTAACACCCTAACCCCGCCCCCGGCCGCACGGTAGGGCCTTCCGGACCGCCTCCGCTGGATCCTTCGGTCCAGTCCTGCGCTCCTGCAGTCGCCCGGATGCCGGCGACCAGCGTCCCAACACGGTCCATCGCTGCCCCGAGACAAGCTCTACACGGTCCGGCGCTTGGCCTGCGAGAACGGGAACCCGGGCGGTCATTCCTCTGCTCGCCACTCCTCGCCTGCCCGGCACATCGCGCTCCCGGGCTCGATACATGGCGGCCACCGGTGCAGCAACCCGCCGCATAATTGGCGACTCGCCAGGGGAGCCGCTGTTAAGCTTAGGCCGTGGAACACCTGAGACTCGACCGCGTTCCCGGGCTGCACGACCCGGTGGCCATTGTGGCGTTTGCCGGCTGGAACGATGCCGCGACAAGCGCCACCACCACCGCCCGCTTTGTCATCCGGCGCCTCGGCGCGAGACGCTTCGCCTCCATCGACCCGGAGCCGTTCTTCGACTTCCGCGAAGCACGCCCGGTGGTGCGCATCGACTCCGGCGGTGAGCGCACCATTACCTGGCCGGCAAACGAGTTCTTCTACGCGCGAAACCCCATCGGACCGCACGACATCGTCATCGCCGTCGGTGTTGAGCCGCACCTGCGCTGGCAGACGTTCGCTGACACCTTCAGGGCGCTTTTTGGCGAGCTGGGCGTTGGGCTGACGGTCTCCCTCGGCGCGCTCATGGCCGATGTTCCCCACACAAGGGAGGTGCGCGTCACGGGCTCCGCCGCCGATGCCGGCCTTGCTGCCCGTCTCGGTCTGGCCGTCTCCCGCTACCAGGGCCCCACGGGCGTCCCCGGAGTTCTCGGCGACGTCTTCCGCCATGCCGGCCATCCCTGGGTGAGCCTCTGGGCGAACGTGCCCCACTACGTCACCACCAGCCAGAACCCCCCGGCTACCATCGCCCTCCTGCGAAGACTTGAAAGCCTGCTGGGCCTTGGTTTCGACTACTCGGAGCTCAACGCCGCCGCCGAACGCTTCAGAGACGAGGTCGACACCGCGGTGCTGTCCAACCCTGAAATCGCTGCCTACGTCCACCGGCTGGAGGAGTCGCACGACTCCGGCGCCGGCCCCGGCGACGATGCCGGGCCACCCCCGGGCGACCTCCTCCTGGATATCGAGGAGTTCTTGCGCGAGCAGCGCGACGAATAACGGCGCGCACCTGAGCCGTTACCTGTAGGATGAGGCCGCTTCCTCACGAAGCGGCAGGGGTCCCCATGCTGACACTGCGCGTCCGCACTCCTGAAGGCGACCACCTCCTGCCCCTGCATGGCCAGGTGACCGTTGGGCGGTCTCCCGAATGCGACGTTGTGCTGAACACCCCCGATGTCTCACGGCGCCACGCCGGCTTCACAGGCAGGCCCGATGGCGCCACCTTCATCGATTTCGGGAGCGCCAACGGGTCGCTCGTCAACGGTGTTCCGGTGGAGCCCCGTGTCCCGGTCGCCGTGGGCCCCGGCGATGTGGTCTCGCTTCCGGGCTGCACCATCGAAATGCTGCTCTCCAGTGCCGATGCGCCTGCTGGCGCCGCCTCCGCGCCACGGCCGCTCGTGCCCGGCCAGCCCGGACAGGTGCCGGCCGGCGGAACCGTTGTTGTCCAGGCTCGGCCGCAGCTTGAGGTTTCGGTGAATGGGGTGACCTCGGTTGCCTTCCTTTCGAGCGATGAGGTCACGGTTGGGCGCGCGCCCGGGAACGGCGTAGTCATCCCCTCCGATGTCGTCTCGCGGCAGCACATGGTCCTCCGCCGGACGGGAGCGACCTACACCGCGTTCGATGCTGGCTCGGCCAACGGCTTCAGCGTCGGCGGCGCGAGGGTGGCCTCGCACGTGCTGCGAGATGGTGATGTTCTCGACATCGCCGGTGAAGTGACCCTGCGCTTCAGCCTTGCGGGCGCCGGCTCTGCGGTGGCCGCGGCCGAAGCCCAGGCGCCCGCCCCGGGCCCGGGACAGTCCATCACCGTGGGCCGGGACCCCTCCTGCGACCTGCACCTGTCCCACCCCGCGATCTCGCTCGTTCATGCTCGCATCAGCGGCGCCGCGGGTGGCGGAGTCCTCATCGAAGACCTTGGCTCAACCAACGGCACCTTTGTCAACGGTGAGCCGCTTGAGAAGGGCGCGGTACGCCGGCTCTCCCCGGCCGATGTGGTCTTCGCCGGTCCCGTCAGGTTGCACATCAGCAGCACCGGCATCCGAACGGAGGATGCCTCCCGCGGGATCCGGCTCACGGCGCTGAGGCTGCGAAAGCAGGTGAGCCCCGTCGCCAACCTTCTGCAGGACATCTCGCTCGTCGTTGAGCCGCAGGAATTCGTTGCCGTGGTCGGCGTCAGCGGGTCAGGGAAGTCAACCCTGGTGGGCGCGCTCAGTGGCCTGAGGCCGGCAACGGGCGGTGACGTGCTTCTCAACGGTGTGTCCCTTTATTCGCACTTCCAGGCCTTTCGCACCCTGCTCGGCTACGTGCCCCAGGACGACATCCTCCATCCAGAGCTTCCCGTGGGCCGTGCTCTCTCCTACGCCGCCGAGCTGCGCCTCCCCGATGACTTCAGCCACGGTGAGCGCCAGGCGCGCGTCGATTCCGCCATCGCCACGCTCGGACTCGAAGAGCGGCGCGAGGTCCCCGTGGGACGCCTCAGTGGCGGCCAGCGCAAGCGCGTGTCCATTGGCGCCGAACTCCTCACCCAGCCCGGCCTCTTCTTCCTCGATGAGGCGACTTCCGGCCTCGACCCGGGAACCGAAAGCCAGCTCATGCGGCTCCTCCGCAAGCTCGCCGACGACGGGAACACCATCCTTCTCATCACCCACGCCACCAAGAACGTGATGATGTGCGACAAGGTGCTCTTCCTCGCCCGCGGCGGCCACCTCGCCTACTTCGGCCCACCCGACCGTGCGCTCACCTATTTCGGCGTCGACGACTTCGATGGCATCTACGAACTGCTCGAGTCTCACGAAACGCCCGCTTACTGGTCGGCACGTTTCCGGGACTCCGCAGAATCCCGCGAGTTTGTGGCAAGGCCCCTTGCCGGGGCAGTCCCGTCCGTTTCCAGCGCCGCCGAAAAGGCCGCAGCCCACTCACGGGAACCCGCGCCGCCCGCCGCCGGGCGCACTTCTGGCGCCCTGCGCCAGTTCAGGGTGCTCAGCCAGCGCTACATCGACATCATCAGGCGCGACCGCGTGAACCTGGGCCTCATGTTCGCCCTCGCTCCCGCGCTCGCCATGATCGACCTCGTCGCCTGGGAGCGGCCGGTCCTCGATCCCACGCGCGGCGTTGGCTCCCGGGCCATGACCATGCTCTTCCTTTCCGCACTCATCCCGTTCCTGGTGGGCGCGCTCAGCTTCGTTCGCGAGATCGTCAAAGAGTCCGCCATCTACGCGCGGGAGCGCGCCGTGGCCCTCATCATCTGGCCGTATCTTGGGTCGAAGATCGCCATCGCCACCGTCCTCGCCCTCTATCACGGGGCAGCCCTTCTCGCCATCAAGGTGATCGCGGTGGACTTCTCGGGAGCCGAAGCGGGAGGCCTCGTCCTTATCTACGTGACGATCGTGCTCGCCGTCATCTCGGGCGTCATGTGGGGCCTGCTCATCTCCACGCTCACGCGCCGCGAAGAACAGGCCATGATGCTCGTCATCGGCGTCGTCGTCCTCCAGATGGTCTTCTCCGGCGGCCTCGTGTCACTCGATGACCTGGGCGCACCCGGCGTGGTGCTCGGCGGGGTGACCAGCAGCGCTTGGGCCTTCAAGGCCATCACCACGGCCGCCGGCCTTAGCCTTGACGGCTGCAGCGGCGATTTCGCGACCTGCGACATCCCCGGCATCCCTGCTCTGCAAACCCCGGCCGAGCGCAGCCTCGCTTTCCAGGGTGTCAACGACCAGTTCGGCAGCGTCTTCGGCGCAGACGTCTTCCTCTGCTGGGCGGCCATGCTCGCTATCATCGGCGCGCTGGGCATACTGATATACGTACTCCAGCGAAGGAAGGACACGCTCTAGGCGCGTCCCCGGGGAGACTGCCACCATGACCAACCCGGATGACCGGACCCTGACCCAGATAAAGCAGTACCGGCTCGTCCGCAAGATCGGCGAAGGCGCCATGGGCGCAGTCTTCGAAGCTACCGACGCCCGCGACGGCAGCCGCGTCGCCGTCAAGCTCCTGCACCCCCGGCTCGCGGCCCAGGATGCCGGTTTCCGCGAGCGCTTCGAGCGCGAAGCCCACATTGCCGCGCTTCTTCGCTCGCCCTACACGGTGCGCCTCCTCGACTTCGGCATCACCGGCCAGTCCTTTTTCCTGGTCATGGAGTTCGTGGAAGGCGCCTCCGTCGGCGACCTGCTCGCCGAGCGAGGCCCCTTCGTGCCCGATGAGGCCCTTCGCATCGCCATCGATGCCGCGCGCGCTCTCGAAGAGGCCGCTGCCCGCAGCGTTATCCATCGCGACATAAAGCCAGACAACATCCTGCTGGCGGCCGACGGCAGCGTGAAGGTCGCTGACTTCGGCATTGCCCGCAGCGCCGGTGGCGCGGGCCAGACGCTTGCCGGGGGCTTCACCGGCACGGCCGAGTTCGCCGCCCCCGAACAGGCGCTCGGTGAGACCGACCACCGGACCGACATCTACGCCCTCGGCGCCACTCTCTACTGCATGCTCGCAGGCCAGCCCCCGTTCCGTGGCGCCACGGCATGGGATGTCGTCAGGCAGCACCAGGCCATGCCTGTCGCCATGGATTCCCTCGCTCACCTCCCCGATTCGGTGCTCAATCCGCTGCGTCGCTGCCTCGAAAAAGACCCACGCGACCGCTACCAGACGGCCACAGAGCTCGCCGGGGCGCTCGAACGCGCACGTGCCGCCTATCTCAAAGGGCAACCGCCGTCGCCGATGGCCGCCGCTCCTCCCTCACTCCACCCGGGCGCCGCGCCTCCTCCGGCAGGCTACGCCGGGCAGACACGCGTCGCGGGCGGCTCACCTTTGGGCGACCCGGCCGTCGCGCAGACTCGCATGGCCGGTCCCCCGCCGGGAAGGCCGCTCGTGCCGCCCTCTCCGTCTCCCGGGGCAGCCTCATTGCGCATGTCTGTCTCCGAGCCCGCCCAGGGCCCGGCCGGCGATATCCACTACCAGCTTCTGCTCGAAAACCTCGCCGGACACCCCCTCCAGGTGACGCTTGCTGCGAGCGAACCTTCGGGCTCGCTGGCGGTCATGGTCACACCCGAGGCCTCGCTTGGGCCGGGAGAGGCCCGGTGGCTGCCGGTGGAGGTACATCCCCTGCGCCGGACGGCCGGGGCGCCGGGCCCGGTCGATTTCCAGATTGCCGCCCTGGGGCCCGGCGGCGAGCGCCTCGCCTTCGTCAACGTGATGGTGCAGCCGGCAGGCGTCTCCCCCGGCCGCCGGTCGAACCGGGTGGCCCTGTTCGGGATGGGAGCCGCGGCCGCCGCCCTCGCGGCCGCGGCAATTGCCGCCTTTGCCATCGCCGGGGGCGGCGGCAAAGATGATGACGGCCAGCCGCCCGCAGCCTCAGGCAGTCCACTGGCTTCGCAAACAGTCACCGTCCCGGCCGGGGCTACGGCCCCCGGTTCCTCCCCCGCGGCTTCCCCATCCGCCGGTGGTTCCATCGCCGTGCTTGACCGCTGGGCGTTCACCTTTGTTGTGGCCGAAACCACCTGCGCCTTCGGTGCGAAGGCCGGAGATCGCTACAACGTGGCTTTCCGGTTCACCCCCGCGGCAGGCGGCCAGGTCATTCGCGACGGCGACAGGGTGACTGTGACCGGCATCCGCGACAAGGAGACGGTTCTCGGGAGCTTCACCTTTCGTCAGCCCGGCTTCACCTTCGCCTACCCGGTCGCCGCCAGCACGGGCGAAGTCGGACAGGCCACCGTCACCATCACCTTCGCCGATGAGAAGACCGTGAAGGAAGCGGCTGTGGTGGAGCGCTACACGCAGGCCAACTGCTCAATCAGCGGGAAATCCGTGGGGCAGTAGCCCGGCAGGGCGCCAGGTTACGGG
>WBZY01000293.1_pt1 | contig 41051 bp, 35 predicted proteins | sample 5204191 | NCBI WGS metagenome assembly WBZY01 (sample SAMN12344363, study PRJNA552823) | activated sludge metagenome | biome: Activated sludge suspended growth; feature: Anammox Sidestream; material: Wastewater; isolation source: activated sludge from anammox sidestream of wastewater treatment...
CGTGGTCGACGAGCATATCGAGATGGACGCGGAGACCGGCGGCGAACACCTGTGGCTGCGCGTACGCAAATGCGGCGAGAACACCGACCATGTCGCGGCGCTGCTGGCACGCGCGGCCGGCATCCGCGCGCGCGACGTGGGCTACGCGGGCCGCAAGGACCGCCATGCCGTGACCACCCAGTGGTTCAGTCTGCACCTGCCGGGGCGTCCCGATCCGGGATTCGAGGCACTGCCGCCGTCGGTGCAGGTGCTAGAGTCGCGCCGGCGCCGCCGCAAGCTCGCGGTCGGCGGGCTGCGCGCGAACCGCTTCCGGATCGTGGTGCGGGACTTCGAAGGCGATCGCGCGCTGCTCGAGGCGCGACTCGCGGAGCTGGGCGCGCACGGGGCGCCGAACCATTTCGGCGCGCAGCGCTTCGGACGCGACGGCGGCAACCTCGCGCTGGCCGCCGACTGGTTCGCCGGCCGGCAGCAGGTGCGCGACCGCAAGCTGCGCGGCCTGCTGCTGTCGGCGGCACGCGCGGCGATCTTCAACGCCGTACTCGCCGAGCGCATCGCGGACGGCTCCTGGTGCGCGGCGCGCGCCGGCGACACGCTGATGCCCGACGGCCGCGGCAGCTACTTCGTGGCCGCGGATATCGACGCCTCGCTCGCGGCACGGGTCGGCGCCGGTGAACTGCATCCGGCCGGCCCGCTGTGGGGCGCCGGCGACCCGCCGGCCACCGGCGCGGTCGGCGCGCTCGAGCGGGAGGTGGCGGGGCGCTTTCCGGACTTCGTGCGCGGACTGGTCGACGCGGGCCTGCGCCAGGAACGACGGGCGTTGCGCGTGATGCCGCGCGATTTCGGCTGGGACTGGCTGGACGGCGGGGCGCTCGCGCTCGCGTTCAGCCTGCCGGCCGGCTGCTTCGCGACCACGCTGCTCGACGAGGTGCTCGACTGCCGCGACGCCGGTGGCGCCGGCTGATCGTCGGCCGTGCCGCGCCGGGAGTGCCGGCGCGAGGCAGGCCCGCCCGCTCAGTTCGTCACCATGCGTTGCGCCAGCCGCCAGCCGTCCGCCGTGCGCCGCAGCGTGTCCATGTAGCGCCCGGTCATGGTGATGCGCGGCGCGCCCTCGATGGTGCTGACCAGTTGGAGATAGCTGCAGGATTGCGCCGCATCGCCGTCTCCCTCGATCACGAGGTTGTTGATAACATGCTGCGACGGCGGCAGCGCGCCGCGCGTATTCGTGAAGAACGCCAGGATCGCGTCCAGACCCTCGCAGCGCACGTTCATCGCTCCGATCTCGAACACCGCGTCGGCGGTGAAGATAGCGCGCATCGCCTCGGGCGTCTTGTAGTCGGCGTTGTGGCAGTAGCGGTGCAGCAGTTGTGCGATCGCGTGGCTGTCTTCGAGGCTCAGTGCCATGGGGGTCTCCGCAGGTGGGGGTCGATCGTCGGTCGTTCGTGGATTGTAAGGGAATCGTCGTGTCCAGGGTCTGTGCAATCTGCCGGCGCGCTCTCGTGGTCTGCCTCGCCTCGCTGTTCGGCGCGCTGGCGTTGCCGGCCCTGGCGCAGCAGGCGCCGGACGCGCCGGTTGCGTCCGCGGTGCAGGGGCGCGCGGACTACGCGCTCTCCTTCGATGCCGCACGCGATCCCGCGCAAGACCTGCAGCGCGCCGTCGCGGCGGCCGCCGCGAGTGGCAAGCGCGTGCTGGTCGTGGTCGGCGGCGACTGGTGCGTATGGTGCTTCCTGCTCGATCGCCACCTCGGCGCCGATCCCGAGGCCGCGCGCATCCTGCACGGCGGGTTCGAGGTGTTGCGGGTCTATTACGGCGAGGACAACACCAACGACGCCTTCCTGGCCCGTTTCCCCGAGTTCGAGATGTTTCCGCACTTCTTCGTCGTCGAGACCGACGGTCGCGTGCTCGCCTCGGTGGACGCCGACGTGTTCATCGCCGACGCGAAGTACAGCACCGCGCTGATCCGCGCTTTCGCCGCCGGCTGGCGCAAGCACTGAGCGCGCTCAGCCCGCGCCGGCGCCGCGCAGGTCCAGGCGCACCGTCACCACGCCGGGGTCGCCCGCGGTGGCCTCGATGCGGAAACCGAGTTGCGTGCACAGGTTCAGCATGTTGTGGTTCTGCGCCAGCACCTCGCCGAAAATCTCGCCGATGCCGCGGCGTTTCGCGTACGCGATGATGCGCCGCATCAGCAGCCCGCCCAGTCCCATCCCGGTCATGTCGTGGCGCACCAGGATCGCGTACTCCGCGCGTTGCAGATCAGGGTCGCAGACGATGTTCACCGAGCCGTAGAACTCGGTGGTGCCCGGCGCGCCGTGTCCGGTCAGCAGCAGCACCATCTGGCGGTCGTAGTCGATCTGCGTGAAGCGCGTGGCCATTGCGTGCGACATCGCCTTGATCGGGGCGAAGAAACGCAGGTAGATCTCCTCGGGCGTGAGGTCCGCGAACGCGCGGCGCAGCGAGGGTTCGTCCTCCGGCAGCACCGGGCGCAGCCACAACACGCGCCCGTCGGCGAGCGGAACGTCTTCCTCGAGTTCGCGCGGGTACGGCTTGATCGCGAGCCGCTCGGGCCCGCTGGCGGTGACGTCGTCGTCGAGGCGGATGCGCGCATCGAGCACCACCACGTCGTGCGCGTCGGCGAGCAGCGGATTGATGTCGAGTTCGGCGATCTGCGGGAAATCGCACACCAGTTCCGACAGCCTGACCAGTGCCAGCGCGATCGCGTCCAGGTTCGCCGCCGGCTTGCCGCGTGCGCCCCCCAGCAGCCGTGCGATGTGCGTGCGCGCGATCAGCGCGCGTGCCAGATGCATGTTCAGCGGCGGCAGCGCGAGCGCGGTGTCGGCGATCGTCTCGGTCGCCGTGCCGCCCTGGCCGAACACCAGCACCGGGCCGAACTGCGGGTCCGGACTCATGCCGAGCAGCAGTTCGTAGGCCCCGGGTCGATGCACCATGCGCTCGACGCAGAAGCCCTCGATGCGCGCCTGCGGCAGCCGCGCCGCGATGCTGGTGCGCATCGCCTCGGCCGCGGCCCGCGTGGCACCGGGGTCCGCGAGGTCGAGTACCACGCCACCGAAGTCCGTCTTGTGCGGTATGTCCGGCGAGCGGATCTTCAGCGCCACCGGCGCCCCTATGCGCGACGCGGCGGTGGCGGCTTCCTCCGCAGTGTCCACGTTGAACGCCTGGATGGTCTCGAAGCCGTAGGCCTGCAGCACGCGGCGGGTGGCCTCGGCGTCCAGCCATTCGCGGCCGGCGCGGCGGGCCTCGGCCAGCAACTCGGCGACCACGCGGATCTCGGGCTGGCGGGTCTCGGGGGCGAGCTCCGGCGTCTCCATCAGGATGCGCTGGCCACGTGCGTGCGCGACCGCGTGCATGAAACCGCGAATCGCCTGCTCCGGGGTCGGGTAGGTCGGGATGCCGGCCGCGGCGAACACGTCGCGCGCCGCCAGCGCCGTCGCGCCACCGACCCAACTCGTCAGCAGTTCCGGCGTGCGGCGTCCGGCGAGCGCGTCGATCAGTGCGCGCGCGGCATCCTCACCCGGGCAGACTGCAGTCGGGCAGTGCACCACCAGCAGGGCATCGACATTGCGGTCGGCGGCGACGATCGCCGCCGCGCGCGCGAGGCGTTGCGGGTCGGCGTCGCCGATCACGTCGACCGGGTTCGCGCGCGACCAGTTGTCGGGCAGCAGCGCGTCGAGCGCACGGATCGTCGTCTCGTCGAGCGCCGTCAGCGTGCCGTCGAGCGCGGCCAGCGCGTCGGCCGCGAGCACCGCCAGCCCGCCGCCGTTGGTGAGGATCGCCAGCCGCTCGCCGTGCAGGCGGCGCAACCGTCCCAGCGTCTCGGCGGCGTTGAACAGTTCCTGCAGGGTGTAGACGCGCACCATGCCGGTGCGCCGGAACACCGCGTCGTAGACCTCGTCGCGGCCCATCAGCGCGCCGGTGTGGGTGGCGGCGGCGCGCGCTCCGGCCGCGAAACGTCCGCCCTTGACCACGATCACCGGTTTCGTGCGCGCCGCCGCGCGCGCCGCCGAGACGAACTTGCGTGCGCCGCTGACCGATTCCAGGTACAGCAGCACCGCGTCGGTGCCGGGGTCGTTGGCTAGATAGTCGAGCATGTCGCCGATGTCGACGTCGCTCATGTCGCCGAGCGACAGCACGTGCGAGAAGCCGATCCCGCGCGGGTGGGCCCAGTCGATCATCGAGGTCACGATGGCGCCCGACTGGGTGACGAAGGCGAGGCGCCCCGGCAGCGGCGCGAGGTGCGAGAAGCTCGTGTTCAGCCCGATGCCCGGCACCATCATGCCGAGGCAGTTCGGACCGACCACGCGCAGCGTGTACGGTCGCGCCGCCTCGAGAATGGCAGTCTTGATGGCGGCGCCGCCGGCGTCCTCGCGGGTGGCGCTGATCACGATCGCCGCGCGCGTGCCGCGCGCACCGAGCGCGGCGACCAGTTCGGGCGCGCTCGCCGCCGGCGTCACGATCACCGCCAGGTCCGGCGCCGCCGGTAGCTCGGCGACCGAGGCGAAGCACGGGATGCCGAGCACGCGCCCGCCGCAGCGCGGGTTCACGCCCCACACCGGGCCGCGGAATCCGCCCGCGAGCAGGTTGCGCGTCAGCACGTTGCCGATGCTGCCGGCGCGCTCGCTGGCGCCGATCACCGCCACCGATGCGGGAGCCAGCAGTTTGTCGAGGTTGCGGATCGTCATCGGGCAAGTGTATCCAATTCAGCCGGGCGTACGATGCATTGTCACGGGGAACGGTTACACTACGGCGTCGGTGCAAATGGAGCTACGGCAATGGAAGCGACCAAACAGGGCGGCCAGACGCACTCGGTGCTGATGGGGTACCTGCTGTGGATCTTCGGATTCATGGGCGCACACCGTTTCTATTACGGGCGGCCGGTGAGCGGCACTGTCTGGTTCTGTACGCTGGGGCTGCTCTTCATCGGCTGGATCGTCGACCTGTTCCTGATCCCGGGCATGGACCGCGACGCCGAGCGCCGTTACCGCTCCGCGCCGGTCGACTACAACGTGTGCTGGATCCTGCTGACCTTCCTGGGCATTTTCGGCGTGCACCGGTTCTACATGGGCAAGTGGCTGACCGGGCTGCTCTACCTGTTCACCGGCGGGCTGTTCCTGCTCGGGATCCTCTACGATTACTGGACCTTGAACCGGCAGATCGACGAGCTCGCCGCCTAGCCGGCACGAGCGCGCGCGGCGTTGGCCGCGCACATGTGACACGGGAGAAAAAGGCATGGGAATTCTGGACGGCAAGGTCGCGCTGGTCACCGGGGCCGGACAGGGCGTGGGGCGCGGTATCGCGCTGGCGCTGGCCGGCGAGGGCGCGCACGTGGTGGTCGCGGGGCGCACCGAGGGCAAGCTGCTGCAGACCTGCACCGAGATCACGCAGCGCGGCGGCAGCGCGCTGGCGGTGGTCTGCGACGTGATGATCGCCGAGGACATCATGCGCTGCGTGCAGGCAGCCGTCGACGCCTTCGGCACCGTCGACATCCTGGTCAACAACGCGCAGGTGGTCACGCTCGGCCGGATCCTCGATTTCTCCGAGGAGCATTACCAGGCCGGCATGGACTCGGGGCCGCTGGCGACGCTGCGCTTCATGCGCGCCTGCCATCCGTACCTGCGCGACGGCGGCTGCGTGGTGAACCTCGGGTCCTCGTCGGCGATGCGCTGGGACGCAGTCGGCTACGGCGCCTACACCGCCGCCAAGGAAGCGATCCGCGCGCTGACGCGCTCGGCCGCGGTCGAATGGGGACCGGACGGGATCCGCGTCAACTGCATCCTGCCGCTGGCCATGTCGCCGGCGATGGACGGCTGGATCGCCGCCGCGCCGCACGAGGCCGAGGCGCTGTTCCGCACCGTGCCGCTCGGACGGGTCGGTGACTGCGAGGTCGATATCGGGCGTGCGGTCGTGTTCCTGTGCGGCCCCGACGCCCGCTACATCACGGGCCACACGCTGCCGCTCGACGGCGGACAGGCTTACCTGCGCTGACCGCCCCCGACATGGACGTGGGGGCTATCGTGCAGGCGCTGCTGCTCGGCGTCGTCGAGGGGCTGACCGAGTTCATCCCGGTGTCCAGCACCGGTCACCAGATCATCGTCGCCGACCTGATCGGTTTCGCGGGCGAGCGCGCCGCGGCGTTCAACATCATCATCCAGCTCGGCGCGATCCTCGCCGTGATCTGGGAGTACCGCGCGCGGATCGCAGGTGTGGTGCGCGATCTGCCGCGCTCGGCCAGCGCGCAGCGTTTCACCGCCAATCTGCTGCTCGCGTTCCTGCCGGCCGCGGCGCTCGGCGTGCTGTTTTCCGACTGGATCACGGAGCGCCTGTTCAATCCGCCGATGGTCGCCGTGGCGCTGGTGGCCGGCGGGGTGGCGATCCTGTGGGCCGAGCGGCGCGTGCATCGCGTGGACGTCGACGACATCGACGCGATGGACTGGAAGCACGCGCTGAAGATCGGCTGCGCGCAGTGCCTGGCGCTGGTGCCGGGAACCTCGCGCTCGGGGGCGACCATCATCGGCGGCCTGCTGTTCGGGCTGTCGCGGCGCGCGGCCGCCGAGTTCTCGTTCTTCCTTGCCATGCCGACCATGGTCGGCGCGGCGGTGTACTCCGGCTACCGTTACCGCGAGCAGTTCCTGGCCGCGGACCTGCCGGTGTTCGCGGCCGGTTTCCTCACCTCGTTCGTGTTCGCGATGATCGCGGTGCGCGCCTTGCTGGGCTTCGTGGCGGGGCACTCGTACGCGGTGTTCGCCTGGTATCGCATCGCCTTCGGCGTGCTGATCCTGCTCACCTGGCAACTCGCGCTGATCGACTGGTCGGAAGCACCGGGCTGAGCATCGCCCCGGGGTGCCTGCGTGCAGGGGCGTTGCGGGTCGCGGCGGATGATCCGCGGCGCATGTCCGACCGTATCCAACGGTATGATTTCCGGGCGGAGGGCAGGGCGATGAAACGATGGTTGGCGGTATGGGTGCTGCTGGCGCTGCCGCTGCTGGCGCGGGCGGAGTGCGCGGACGTGCTCGAGCACCAGATGCGCCCGCTCGGCAAGCAGGAGAACGTGGACCTGTGCCAGCGTTACGCGGGGCATCCGCTGCTGATCGTCAACACCGCGAGCCACTGCGGCTTCACCGGGCAGTTCAAGGGCCTCGAGGCGCTGCACCGCGAGTACGGACCGCGCGGGCTGCGGGTGCTCGGGTTCTCGAGCGACGACTTCCGCCAGGAAGCCGACGACGAGACCGAGGCCGCCAAGGTCTGCTACGTGAACTACGGCGTCAGTTTCGACATGTACGCGAAGATCCACGTACGCGGCGACGAGGCGCATCCGCTGTTCGCCGAGCTGGCGCGCCAGAGCAAGGCCCCGCGCTGGAACTTCCACAAGTATCTGGTCGATCGTGACGGCAAGGTCGCCGCGACCTTCTCGAGCATGACCGCGCCCGACGACGCCGAACTGCGCGCCGCGATCGAGAAGCTGCTCTGAGGTGCGGGCGCGGCTGGCCAGTCGCGCCGGAGCGGTTTTATGATGGACCGGGCGGGAGGACGGTCCGATGAGAGTTCCACAGGCGCGGTTGCGAGCCGCCACGCTGGCGGGCCTGCTGCTGGTTGCCGGCTGCACGACCACGACGATCGACGAGAGTCGCATCGCCGCGGTCGCCATCGGCGACGGTGAACGCGTGGTGGTGCTCGGGCGCCGCCACAGCAGCGACTACGAGACCGAACCCGCCTTCGTGCGCTGCGTGGGGCGCGGCATCGAGGCCACCGGGGCGACCGTGCTTCCCGAACTCGAGTTCATGAACCGTTTCTACCCGTGGTTCGAGCCGCGCACGGCGCCGATGAGCCTGAAGCGCTACGCGGCGCTGATGCGCATGCCGGCCTTTGCTGCGCGCATGCAGGAATCCGGGTTGCGCTACATCGTGTGGGTCGACGGCCGCACCGAGACGGTCGACAAGGCGGGCTCGGTGTCCTGCGCGGTGGGACCGGGCGGCGCCGGCTGCATCGGCTTCGGCACCTGGGACGACGAGTCGAAGTACGAGGCCAGCGTATGGGACCTGCAGCAGACGCAGTCGATCGCGACCATCAGCGCCGAGGCAGAGGGAACCTCCTACATGCCGGCGCTGATCGTTCCGGTGCCGATCATCGCGCGCGTGCGCGCCGCTGCCTGCGAGGGCATCAGCGCGCAGCTTCGCCAGCTGTTCGCAGCGCCATGAACGCGCGTGCGCTGCTGCTGGTCCTGCTGATGACGGTGGTTCCGGCCGGCGGCTGGGCGATGTCGGAGAAGAAGGAGATCGCGATCGGGCGCGAGATGCACAGCGAGATCCTCGCGAAGATCCCCGTCTACGAGCACGCGGCGCTGGGCGCCTACGTCACCCGCATCGGCAGCCGGCTCGCGCGCGACAGCGATCGCCCCGGCCTCGAGTACACGTTCACCGTGCTCGACAGCCCGGACATCAACGCCTTCGCGACCCCGGGCGGATTCGTCTACCTCAATCGCGGGCTGTTGCTGCACCTGCAGTCCGAGGCCGAACTCGCCGCCGTGCTCGCGCACGAGATCGCGCATATCACCGAACGCCACGCCTCGCGCCAGGACGTGATGTCGAAGACGAGCTCGGTGGCGTCGCTGGCGCTCGGCGTGCTGGCGGCGATCGGCACCGGCAGCGGCGCGGTAGGCAGCGTGGCGCAGGACGCGGCGGCCACCGCCGGGACGGCGATGGTGCGCGGCTACGGCCGCGACATGGAGCTCGAGGCCGACCGCGAGGGGGCGAAATTCATGCAGCGCAGCGGCTACGATCCGCTGGCGATGGTCGAGGTGCTCGGTGCGCTGAAGGAGCAGGAGAGCTTCGCTCGCGTGCGTGCGCGCGCCGAAGGGCGCCAGCCCTCGGTGTACCACGGCGTGTTCTCGACCCACCCGCGCAACGACCAGCGTCTGCAGGAGGTCGTGGCCGCGGCGGCGAAGCTGCCGCCGGGTGCGGCACCGGCGATCGACGTCGACGAGTTCCGCCGCGTCACCGACGGCATGAAGTTCGGCGAGCGGCGCGGCGCCGCGGCGGTGGTCGACGGTCGCTACTACAACGGCAAGATGGGTTTCACGGTCGCCTTCCCGACCGGCTGGCAGGTGGTCAACCGCGCCACCACCGTGCTCGCCGAGGACCCCGTCGGCGAGGCGCGGCTGCAGATGACGGTGCGTCGCTCGCTGCCCGAGATGAGCCCGGCCGAGTTCGCCGCCGGGATGCTCGGGCTGCGCGGCGGCAGCGACGCGCGCGAGATCGCTCACGACGACGTGAAGGCGTTCACGGCGCGTTATGCGGACCCTGCCGGCGGCACATCGCGCCGCGTAGGCGTGGTCTATCACGGGCCGTACGCCTACGTTTTCGAGGGACGATCGACGAACGCGGCGTTGGCCCCGGTGCACGATGTGCTGTTCGTCTCGGCGATCGGCAGCTTTCGCGCGCTGCGGCCGGCCGATCGCGACGCCGTGCTCGCCTTGCAGCTGCGCTGGGTACGCGCGGAGCAGGGTGTCAGCTTTGCGCAGCTCGCGGCGGCAAGCCCGGTGGGCGCCTACGCGGAGGAGCAGCTGCGCCTGCTGAACGGTGCCTATCCGCACGGCGAGCCCCGCCCCGGCGAGTGGATCCGTATCGTCCAGTAGGTCCGGGCTGTGCCCGGACATTGTTCGTGCAGGTCCGGGCTGTGCCCGGACATTGTTCGTGTGGGTCCGGGCTGTGCCCGGACATTGTTCGTGTAGGTCCGGGCTGTGCCCGGACAGGGGTTGTTCGGCCACAGGCCGAACCTACGCGGGCATGTTCGGCCACAGGCCGAACCTGCGCGGATCGTGTAGGTCCGGGCTGTGCCCGGACACTGTTCGGGGCATCGTGCAGGTCCGCCGGGGGTTCAGGAACTCCTGGGGAACGGCAGCAGGTTCGCGCTGTCGCGGCGCAGCAGGAAACTGCGCTCGATCTCGGCCGCGGGCACCGGCTTGCTGAGCAGGTAGCCCTGGGCGTAGTGGCAGTTGTGGTCCTTCAGGAACTGCCGCTGCTGCGGCGTCTCGACGCCCTCGGCGATCACCTTGACCTCGAGCGCCTGCGCGAGAGCAATGATCGTGCGCACGATGTCGGCGTCGATGCGGTTCTCCATCACGTCGGACACGAAGGCGCGGTCGATCTTGATGTAATCGAGCGGGAAGCGCTTCAGGTAGCTCAGCGACGAGTAGCCGGTGCCGAAGTCGTCGATCGCCAGCCGTGTTCCCAGCCCCTTCAGTTCGCGCAGCATCTCGATCATCTCGTCGGGCCGCTCCATGATCGTGCTCTCGGTGATCTCGAACTCGAGGCGGTCGCGCGGCACGCGGCTGTCGGCGATGATCTCGGAGAAGGTGGTGACCATGGTCGGGTTCGCGAGCTGGCGGGCGGAGAGGTTGATCGCGACCCGCGGCGCCTCGAATCCGCGCTCGGTCCAGTCGTTGATCTGCGCGCAGATCGTGCACAGCACCCAGTGGCCGATGTCCTCGATGATCCCGGTCTCCTCGGCCAGGTGGATGAAACCGGCCGGGCTTACCAGTCCGCGCTTGGGGTGCTGCCAGCGGATCAGCGCCTCGAGTCCGGTGATGCGCCCGCTGGCGAGGTCTTCCTGCGGCTGGTAGTACAGCAGCAACTCGTCGCGTGCGATGGCATTGCGCAGGTCGTTCTCGAGCTCGAGCCGGTCGAGGTTGTCCGACTCGAGGTGCGGCTCGTAGAAGCCGTAGCCGCGATGTGCCTTCTTCGCGTTGTACATCGCCATGTCGGCGGCCTTCAGCAGCGCGACGGCGTCGCGGCCGTGCTCCGGGTACACCGCGATGCCGATGCTGATGCTGAGCAGCATCTCGCGGCCGAGGAACACGAACGGCCGCTTGAGGTGCTCGTGGATTTTCTCGGCGATCGCGCGCACCATCTCGTACGTGCGCACGCCGTCGAGCACGATGCAGAACTCGTCGCCGCCGAAGCGCGCGACGAGGTCGCCCTTGCGCACGCAGCCGCTGAGGCGTTCCGCCACGTATTTCAGCAGCAGGTCGCCGGCCTCGTGGCCCAGCGTGTCGTTGACCAGCTTGAAGTTGTCGAGGTCCAGGAACAACAGCGCGAACTGCTTGTCGTTGCGCGCGGTATCGGCGAGCAGCGCCTCCATGTGCTCGTTGAAGCGGGTGCGGTTCGGACGCCCGGTCAGCGAGTCCACGTAGGCGAGCTGGTGCACGCGCTTCTCGGCGCTGTAGACCTGCAGCATGTGGTCGATGCGCCGGCGCAGTACCGCGTAGTTGATCGGCTTGCTGATGTAGTCGGTGGCGCCGGCCACGAAGGCCTTGTCGACCGAGGCGTCGTCGTGCAGCGCGGTCACGATCAGGATCGGGATGGTCGCGCATTCGGGGATCGCGCGGATCACCTCGCAGGACTGGAAACCGTCCATGACCGGCATCACGGCGTCCAGGATCACCAGGTCCGGCAGGTGCTGCCTGCAGAGCTGCACGGCCTGCTGGCCGTTGGTCGCCTCGAGCACCTCGTAGCCCTCGCCGACCAGCGTCTCGCGCAGCGCGAAGCGCGAGCCGCGGTCGTCGTCGACGACCAGGATGCGGTAATGGCGCTCGGACTGCCGCCGGCGCTCCACCGGCGTCGGCGCGCCGGTGCCGTCGCGCGCGTCGCCGCCGCCGAGCACGTGGCGCACCAGGTTCGACTCGTAGACCAGGCCCGATACCAGGTCGTCGCAGGCGGCGCGGGTGCCGCCGCCTGCCTCGCGCTCGAGCTGCTGCGCCTTCTGAGCGAGGCGTCCGGCGCCCGCGTTGGCGGCCGCCCCCTTGATCGTGTGCGCGAGCCGCGCGAGTTCGCCCGGGTCCTGCGCCTGCAACGCCCGGTGCAACTGCTCGAGGTAGCCGGGCAGGTCCTCGAGGAAGGCCACGATCATGCGGTCGGCGGCGTCGCCGATCTGTTCGCGCAGCTGCGCGAGATACGACTTGTCGATCACGAAGTTGCCGACTCCCTGGCGCGCAGCCGCCGGGAGCGCCTGTTCGGTGGCGCCTTCCTCGGGTTCGATCCAGCGGTTCAGCATGTCGCGCAGCACCGCGAGCTTCACCGGCTTGGAAAGGTAATCGTTCATGCCGGCCGCGTGGCACTGCTCCATCGCGCTCTTCTGCACGTTGGCGGTCATGGCGACGATCGTGACATCGCTGTACGGCGCCTGCGCGGCGCGGATCCGGCGCGTCGCCTCGAAGCCGTCCATGCGCGGCATGTGGCAGTCCATCAGCACCAGCTCGAAGCGCGCGAGGGCGATCGCCTCGAGCGCCTCGGTACCGTCGGCCGCGACCACGACCTCGCAGCCGAGGCGTTCGAGCATCCCGATGGCGACTTCCTGGTTGGCGCGGTTGTCCTCGACCACCAGCACGCGAACGCCGCCGAAGCTCTCGCGGCCCGGTCCGGTGTCGCGCGCGGCGGTCTGGCGCGGCGCCGGCAGCTGCGAGGCCAGCAGCGCGCGCAGGCAGTCGGCGAGCGCGTTGCGGCGCAGCGGTTTGCCGAGCGCCTGCGCCACCGGCAGCCGCGGCAACCAGTGGCCGTCGGCGCGCGGGCGCACGCCGAGGCGCACGAACTGGCGCGCGCCGTGCGCGAGCGCATCGATGAACTCGGTGGCGCCGGCGTCGATCAGCGTCTCGTCGACGATGGCGACGTCGAAGTGCTCGCCCGTGCGCGCCTCCGTCAGCGCGGCGATCGCCTCGCGCGCGCTCGCGCAGGCGACCAGCTTCACGCGCTCGCCGGCCAGCATGGTTCGCAGCGACTCGCGCACCAGCGGGTTGTCGTCGCACAGGAGGACGTGCGCGGTGCGCGCCAGCGGCAGCAGCGGACGCGCCTGCGCGGTGTCGCGCGGGCGGATGAACGGCAGCTCGAAATGGAAACAGCTGCCCTGCCCGGGGGTGCTGCGCACCCCGATCTCGCCGCCCATCAGACGCACGAGCTCGCGGCAGATCGCCAGCCCCAGCCCGGTGCCCCCGAAGCGCCGGGTGGTGGAGCTGTCCTCCTGCGAGAACGCATCGAAGATGCGCTTCTGCGCTTCCGGCGCGATGCCGATGCCGGTGTCGGCCACCTCGAAGCACAGCCGCAGGTGCACCTCGTCCTCGTCGCGCAGCGTCACGCGCACCGCGATGGTGCCCACGTCGGTGAACTTCACCGCGTTGCCGAGCAGGTTCAACAACACCTGCCCCAGGTGATGCGTGTCGCCGAGCAGGCTCGCCGGTATGTCGGGATCGACCACATAGGCGAGCTCGATGTCCTTGTTCTGCGCCTGCGGCGTTACCAGCGCCAGCACTTCCTCGATTTTCTCGCGCAGCTCGAACTCGATCACTTCCAGCGTGGTCTTGCCGGCGTCGATCTTCGAGAAGGCCAGGATGTCGTTGATCAGGTTCAGCAGCATGTCGGCCGAATTGCGTGCGGTCCGCACGTACTCGAGCTGGCGGCCCGTGAGGTCCATCTCGCCGATCAGGTCCAGCATGCCGATCACGCCGTTCAGTGGCGTGCGCAGCTCGTGGCTGACCGTTGCGGCGAACTCTCCCTTGGCGCGCGCCGAGTCGAGCGCCTGGTCGCGGGCGATCTTCAGCGCCTTGCCCTGTTCGATCGCGCGGTCGCGCGCCTCCTGCGCGATGCGCTCCTGTTCGATCGCGCGATCGCGCGCCTGCTGTGCGGCACGCTCCTGCGCCAGCGCCTGGTCGCGCGCCAGCGCGATGGCCTGCTCGCGGTTGCGCAGCACCTCCATCATGGTGTTGAACGCGCGCTGCATGTCGACGATCTCGCGCGTGCCCTCGAGCGTGGCGCGCGCGTCCTGCTCGCCTGACTGCGCGCGGCGCATCACCGCCGAGAGGTTGCGCATCGGCACCGTCAGGCGCTGCGTGATGCCGAGCAGCACCAGCAGCAGCAGCGCCGAGAGCACCACCGCCACCGCGAGACTGGCGCGCACGATCTCGGACTTCATGCTCGACAGCGTCTGGCGCGACATCACCAGCCGCACCGCGCCGATCAGCTCGCGCTTCGCCGGGCTGGCTCCGGCGAACGGGGACTCGGACCCTTCCTCGCCGGAGAACACGGGCGCCGAGAACACCCACTCCCGGCGCGTCTCGCGCACGAGTCGCGGTGCCTGCGGGATCGCGAAGGACGCCGGCGACGCACCGGTGAGGGACTCGCTCGCATACAGCCGTCGGCCGTCGGCGAACACGATCTCCACGCCGTGGATGTCGGGGAAGTTCAGGAAGCTCTTCACCAGTTCCGAGGCGCTGCCGGAATCCTCGTAAAGTAGCACCAGCGTGCTCTGCTCGGCCAGTGACTCGACCAGCCGCATGCCTTCGTCGAGCAGGCGCCGCTGCACGGTATCGCCGGACTGGCGCGAGATCACCATGCTCGAGGCGAAGGCGAGCAGCAGCACGCAGGCCGTGAAGCTGATCGCGATCAGCTGCTGCAGGCTCATGCTATGGATTGGTCTGCCTGGCATCGGGTGTGCTCCTTCCGGTGCCTAGCGGCTCGGGAAAACCATGTCGAAACGGGGGTCGCGCGCGTCCAGGCCGAGTCCCAAGTGGTCGGCGGTGCGGATGTTGATCGCCGTGTCGAGTTGCTCGAGTGCCTGCAGCGAGGCCTCGACCGGTGCTCGGCGCGCGGCCTGGCGGGCCAAGTGGCGCCCGAGATCGGCATTGTCCGGGAACAGCGCGAACAGCGCCCCCTTGGGTACGTGCGAGGGGTTGCTCGAGAACACCACCAGGTTGCGGTCCCACGCGGCGCGCAACACCATCTGCAATACCGAGGACTCGTCGAGGAACGGCGAGGCCTGCGGCAGCCACAGCGACTCCTGGGGCGAGTGCATGCGCGGCAGCAGTTCGCGGTACGCGTTGGCGCCGTCCCGGATCGTTTCCATGCGCTGCGCGACGAGTTCGTAGCCGGCCTGCGCCGCCGCCTCTTCGGCGAGCCCGATCAACCAGTCGTTGGTGTCGGCGCCGTACACCACGTGGATGCGCCGCACCGACGGTGCCAGTTCGCGCAGCTTCGCGAACAGCAGCCGCGGGGCCGGCGCCAGCGATACCACCGTGACACCGGGGGCGACCTCGTGCGGCTGCGCGAAGACCGCGCCGACGATGCGCGGCGTGCCCACCTGCAGTTGCGCGCTGAGATCCAGCCCGCGCTTGCCGAGCAGGATCACCGCATCGAGCGGCTCGGCACCGAGGCGCTGCGCCAGCGCCCCGGGTTCATCGCCGGGTGCGATCTCGAGTACCTGGCTCCGTGCGGCTCCGGCGGCGATGCCCTCGGTGATCGAACGGAACACGGCGCGGTAGGGTTCGCGTACCTGCGGAAAAATCACCGCCACGCGCGGGTGCACCTCGTCCTCCGCCGGCGCCGCCGGCGCCAGCGCGAGCATCGCCAGCATGGCGAGGCAGAGCAGGGGGAAACGGGCAGGCGGACGCGGCAGGCGCATCAGGCACCTCCTGCGGGCAGAGCGCGTGCCGCGTGGCCGATGTATTCCACGTCGTCTATCCGCCACGGCAGGAAAGCACCCGCCGGTGCGTCGGCGGCCTCGCTGTAGCAGGCGTGGACGCCGGCATTCACGCTCAGCGTGAACAGCCGGTAGCCTTCCTCCACGCTGATGTCGCTGTCGAGCACGAAGGCCGCGATGTAGCCGAGCATGTTCAGTGCATCGCTGCCGTGGGCGCGCAGGTGCGCGTCGAGCCGGCGCGCCAGGCGCATGTGCTCGCCTTCCGGCAGGCCGAGTTCGCGGCCGAGACGCAGCATCGCCTCCACGCGGTCGTCTCCGCTGGCGATCGGCCGCGAGTAGCCCGGCGCGCGCAGGCGTCCGCCGCGTGCCGTGCGGCGCGCGAGGATCTCCGCGGGGGTGGCGCCGGCGCGCGCCTCGCGCAGCGCCTCGGCGATGAACTGGCACGCGTAGTGCGACTGTCCCGGTCCGTAGAGCGTCGAATCGCTCGCCAGCGAGCCCGCGGTCACCGCGGCGCCCGGCGTGCAGCGCATCGTGCCGGCCAATGCCCCGATCTGGTTGCACCAGATGCGCGGATCCGGGAACGACATGCACATGAAGCAGGCCTCGAGCCAGCGCGCCATGCCCGGCTTGGGCATGCGGCCGGTCACCTCGAGGATCAGCACTTCGAAGAAGGTATGGTGGCCGAGCAGATCGTCGAGCAGCGAATACGGCCCGACGCGAATCCCCTGGCCGATGCGCCAGCCGCCCTTGTGCGTGACGACGCGGCCGCGGCGTCGTTCCCAGAAAGTCGACTCGTTCAAGGAGCAGTTCCTTCTGCGGTTGCGCAGTCGCGCGGATCGATGAATTCGTAGTCCTCGTCGGGGACGAAGGGAAATGCCTGCAGCCCCTGACGCCCCATCTCGAGTCCGTGCGCGAGCAGACCGGGCAGCGCGGCGATCTGGTACAGCACGCCGGCGGTGCGCGGCGCGAAGCCGAGGTCGAGGCAGGCGGCGGCGGCCACGCCGGGTTCCAGCCACCCGCAGCCGCTGGCGCCCAGGCGCGCGGCGAACCTCTCGCCCCAACCCAGCGCGGGCCAGTCCCCGGGGCAGGCCGCGAGCAGCACTGCGAGTTCCTCGGCGCGCGGATCCCGCGTTCCATAGAGCGTGCCGAAGCCCGGCGCGACGCGCCGGTCGCCGGCCTGTGGATCGTGCGTGATCGCGCCCAGCAAGTGGTCGGCCACTTCCTCGGGATCGCGGTCTCGGTGACGCGCAAGGAACGCGGCCGCGTGCTCGACCTCCGCGCTGCCCAGTTGCTCGCCACCGAGCAACCCCATCGCGATCGACGCCAGATGGCGCGTGCGCGTTCCCGAGGCGGCGGCGCTCATCGTGGCACGCGTGGCGCCGTGGCGTGGCCCGGGGTTGCAGAAGGCCACCAGGAAGCGTTGCAGCAGGGCGTGTCGCTGCGCGTCCGGCAGTTCGCCGCGCAACAGCAGGTAGATCGTCTGCGGGTAGTCGAGCCGCTCGACCATCTCCGCGTGCGCGTAGCCGTGGCAGCGCGCCGCGGTGGCCACCCACGGGTTGCGCGGATCGGGAATCTCCTCCCAGATCCGGGTGCGCAGGCGTCCGGCGAAGCGGGTGTTACGGCTTTCTTCCACGGTTCCCGTTCCGCTGTGCGCCGCTCAGAAGCGCAGCCGCGCGGTGAGGTGTGCGCTACGTTCCTCGAGCGGGAAGTCGTCGGGCATCAGCGACCCGCCCGGAACCGCTTCGAACGGCGAGGGTTCGTGCGCGTCGTCGTCGAACAGGTTCTCGAACCGCAGTCCCACGTCTAGGTGCCCGAACAATCCCTGGCGCTCGATGTTCAGGTTGGCGATCGTGTAGTCGTCGATCGCGGCGCGCGGATCCCGCGGTTCGCGGTTGCGGTTGGCGATCCACTTCATCTCGCCGGTGACCGCCCAGTCGTGCGCCGGGTTCCAGGTGGCGCGCAGATACCCCTGCTGCTCGGGTGAGCGCGCGGCATCCTGGTCGAGTTCCTCGTCGTCGGAGTGCTGCAGCGAGTAATTGGCGACGAAGCGCAGTGTTTGCGCGGGCTTCCACTCCGCCTCGACCTCGAAGCCGCGGCCCTTCTGGCTGCCGACGTTGCGCGCCACCTGTGCGCCGGTGCCGGTGGGCGCGAAGGCGATCAGGTCCTCGATGTCGTAGACGAACACGTTCACGCCCAGGCGCAGGTCGAAACTGGCGCGGTAGTCGAAGGCCAGTTCCCAGGTGTTGGCGATCTCCGGGTCCAGGTCCGGATTGCCGAGCGCGACCGGGTTGTTGATCACGAACAGCTCGGCGAACGAGGGCGCCCGGAACGCGCGTCCGTAGAGCACTTTTGCGGTGAGGTCGGTGCTCGCGTCCCAGACCAGCGCCGCGCGCGGGTTCAGGGTCGATCCGAAGTCCGAATAGTCGTCGTAACGCAGGCCGAAGGTCAGGTTCCAGTCGTTGGCGATCTGCCACTGGTCCTGCACGGACGCGTAGGCGATGTCGCGGTCCTGGTCCTCGATGAACACCCACGGCGTTCCGCTGACGTCGGTCAGTGTGCCGTCGACCACGCAGACGAACGCGCTGCAGCCTCGGTTCGCGAGGTCGAGCACACCGGGGCCGAAGTTCTTGCCTTCCTTGCCGGATTCCTCCTGGCGGGTAAGGCCGGCCGCGAAGCGCAGCTTGTGCGCCTCGAAGCCGTCGTAGTTCAGGATCGCCTCGGCGCGAGTGTGCTGCTCGTAGAACTCGGGGCTGCCGCGGTAGCCCTCGCTGAACAGCATTGGCACATAGTTGCCGAGGTCGATGTTGCCGTCGGCGCCGATCGGCAGCAGCGCGCCGGCCGGAAACAGCGTCTGCTCGGTGCGCACGTTGATGTCCATGTACGACAGATGGAACTCGACCACGCTGTGCGCGAGCAGGTCCGGATCCACGTAATGCGCGTCGAACAGGTAATTGTCGATCTCGCCGTTGCCCGCGGGGTCCAGCGCCAGCGCGAGACCCGGTCCGACGCCGGCGTCGTTCTGGCGCCAGTTCCAGAAGCGCAGCTGCAGCTTGCGGTACTGCAGGTCCACGCGGGCGTCGTAGCCCTCGGCGCGCGTGGCGAGCGGTCCGGGCGCCAGCGACGCCGGCGGCACGCCGAGCGGCGCGGTGAGCGCGTCGAACACGGATTGCGCGTCGGAGCCCACGCGCCGCGAGTCGTCGCCGTCGGTCTGCATCGCCTGCAACGAGACCGCGACGTCGACCTCGCCCCAGCGGTTGCCGTGCAGCAGCCAGCCCTCGGTGGTGTCGAAGGAGGCGGCGCGCAGCCCGACCTCGGTGCCGTCGATCTGCCCGGCGGTCTTGGTGATCACGTTGATCACGCCGGCCAGCGCGTCGGCGCCGTAGACGGCCGACCCCGGGCCGCGGATCACCTCGATGCGCGCGACGTCGCGAATCGGGAAGTTCGCCCGTCCGCCGCGGTCGCCGAAGTGCGTCTGCGTGATCGGCACACCGTTGACCAGCATCAGCACCTGCGGGTTCTTGTCGGTGTAGACACCGCGTACCGAGTAGATCGGCGAGAAGTAGGTCGAGGACAGCGAGACGTGCACGCCCGGAACGGTGGCCAGCACTTCCTCCAGCGTGTTCGCTCCCAGCGCCTGGATGTCCTCGGCGGTGATCACCGAGGCCACCGCCGGGGCCTTCGCGACCAGCTGCTTCTGCCCGGTCGCGATGCTCAGGAATTCCTCTTCGCCGAACGAGAGCAGCAGATCCTCCTCGGCGCCGGCGAAGGCGCCCGCGGCGCCCTGGGTCAGCGCGACGGCCAGCGTCAGCAGCGGCAGTGATCGGTTCTTCATGGCACGCCCTTCCCCGGCGGGGTGTTCGACACACGCACACCTATCATCGTGGTTGGCACGGCGCGCGCCACGCCGCGAGCGGCGGGCGCGTGCGCCGGTTCACATTTCACGCAACACCTGGATGCGGCGGCCGATCGGCGGGATCTCGCGCTGGTCGATCCGCACGTCGAGCAGGGTGGGGCTGCGCTGCTGGCAGATGCCCGGAATGTTCAGGTTCATCAGGTCCTGCGGTGTCTGGATCAGGTAGGCGCGGATGCCCATCGCCTCGGCCATGCGCCGGAAATCCACCTGCGGCAGTTCGCAGCCGATCTGCTCGCCTCCGCCGAGGCGCTGCCCGTGCGCGACCATCCCGAGCCGCGCATCGTTGAGCACGATGTAGACCACCGGCAGTCCTCGCTGCTGGGCGACCGTGATCTCCTGTCCGCTCATCAGCATGCTGCCGTCGCCCGTGATGCACACCACCGGGTCGCCGGGGCGCGCCAGCGCGGCACCGATCGCGTTGCCGATCGCCCAGCCCATCGGTGCGAACTCGAAACCGGCCTGGAACAGCCCGCCGCGCGTGGTGCGGCGTCCGCGGTCTCCGCGGCCGGCGCTGCGGCGATCGAGCACGCGGCGGTCGAAGGGGTGCAGGTAATGCGTGCTCCAGGCGAAGCTGTTGCCGGCGTCCGCGAGGTAGCGCGTGTTCGGCGGGAACAGCTGCGTCAGCTTGGTCATCAGCCACTGCGGCTTGATCGGGCAGGAGGCGTCCAGGCATTTCGCGAGATCGTCGACCTCGAACGGCAGCACTGCGGTGGCGCTGTCGGGCCGCGGCAGCTCCTGGGTCGGCAACTGCCGGCCATGGCGGGCGAGTTCCACGATCAGCGTCTCGAACACGGTGTCGATGCTGCCGCGCACGTGCAGGCGTGCCATCGGTGAGCGCGTCAGGTTGTTCTCGTTGGTGTCGATGTGCACCAGCTGGCCGGTCAGCAGTGCCTCGCGGTCCCAGTTGTTGCTGCTCCACTCGCTGAGCATGTTGCCCACCGTCACGACCAGGTCGACCTGCGGGTCCTGCAGCGTGTGCTCGGCGCTCTGGTGGCCCGCAAACGAGAACACGCCGCGGTAATTAGGGTGAAACGGGCTGATCAGGCCCTTGCCGTCCGGCGTGGTCACGACCTGGGCGCCGAGGATCATCGCGGTGCGCAGGATCAGCCCGGCCGCCTCCTGGCAGCCGTTGCCCAACACGAACACTGGCTTGCGGGCGTCGAGCAGCAGGTCGACCAGCGTGTCGATGGCTCCCTCGTCTTTCCAGGCCGGGCGAGCGAGCAACGACGCCAGATTGAAACCCGGAGCGCTGCGTTCGAGGGTGGAACGCATGATGTCGAGCGGCACGCTGATGTGGGCCGGCCCGTGCGCGGTGAACGCGGTCATGATCGCCGACGCGAGCTTGTGCTCGAGCTGGTCGACGTGACTGACCAGTGTGTTGTAGTGGGTGCAATGCTGGAACATCCCGACCGTGTTCACGGCGGTGTCGCTGGACTCCTGCAGGGCCTTGCGACCGAAGTGGCTGAGCGCGGTCTGCGGGGTGATCACCAGCAGCGGGATCTGGTTCTCGTAGGCCGAGGCGACCCCGGTGATCAGGTTGGTCGCCCCGGGGCCGGTGGTCGAGCAGCAGACCCCCAGCTTGCCGGTGTTGCGTGCGTAGCCCTCGGCCATGAACGCGGCGCCGGTCTCGTGGCGGGCGACCACCGAGCGGATGCCGCCGCGGCGCTCGCTGCGCGCAAGCGCGTTGTACAGCGGCTCGATGGCGCCCCCGGGGATGCCGAAGACGTAGTCGACGCCCAGTTGCTCGAGGTGGCGCAGGATCAGGTCGCCGCCCTCCAGCGCTTCGGATTCGGCGGCGAGCCGCGGCACGCCCGAGGCGTGCAATGGATGGATACGCGCGCTCAAGGGGTGCTCCTCTTCTTGTCTGGCGGCGTGACTAAACCCACGACCCATTCGTGTCACTATCTCAGGTACTGCCTGAGTATAGACAGGTAACTCATTAGCAGGGGTGGAATTTTTTGGCCTGCAACGGTTTTGCTGGAGAGGGGAAGACAAGCACTTCACGGCCCGAGGAAACAGGGTGTTCACGGCGTCCCGCAGGTGCGCATCTGCCATCGCACGCGTCTCCGCTGTACGTGTCCCTCTTCAGATAGTGGCGACCCGGTGTGGAGAGCATGGACCGTGTCGTGCGGTGATCCGGCTTTGCAGCCGGCAGCCACGGTGCCATGATACGGCCCGCAACACGACCGATCCGGAGACCCGCGGTGGAAAAGATCCTGTACCTGCTCTGGCGGCGGCCCGAGGACACGGCCGCGGACTTCCGCGCCCGCCTGCTCGGGTCCGTCCCGCGCAGCCTGCTCGAGGCCGGTGTGCGCCACGTGCGGGTCAACGTGGCCGACGACGACGTTGCCGCGGCGGCGCCGCTCGCGCAGTCGTGCAGTGGGCAACCCTTCGACGCGATGCTGTCGCTGTGGGTGGACACCGCCGTGTGGCGCGCGCGCTACGAGGCGCAGTTCCGGGAGCGGGTCGGGCGCTGCCATGCGTACCTGATCTGCGAGTCCGAACCCATCGCGCACCGCGAGCGCATGCCCACCGATGGCCGGCGCGTCGAAGGCTGGTCGCAGATCTGTATCCTTACCCGCCCGGACTGGATCGCCTGCGAGCAGTGGCTTGCGGTATGGCAGGGCAGCCACACGCAGGTGGCGATCGATACCCAATCGACTTTCGGCTACCGCCAGAACGTGATCGTACGGCCGCTGAGCTATGCCGCGCCCCCGTACACCGCGATCATCGAGGAGAACTTCCCGGCCGCCGCGATGAGCTCGCCGCAGGCCTTCTACGCCGCCGTCGGCGACGAGCCGAAGTACCGCGCGAACCTGCAGGCGATGATGGACAGTTGCGCGCGCTTCATCGACATGAACCGCATCGACGTGGTGCCGACCAGCGAGTACAACTGGGTCGCGCCTGCGCGCACGCCCGGCTGAACGCGCGGAGCCGGATTCGCCCATGCCGCTGCACCCGCAGGTCCTGCCGCTGATCGAGATGCTGAATCAGTCGATGGCCGGACTGCCCGCCAACGACGTGATGGAGATCGCGACCGTGCGCGAGGTCTCGCTGGCCCCGCCGCCGGCGAACCCGACCCCGGTGGCGCGGGTCGAGGACCGGCGCCTTCCCGGTCCGGCCGGAGAGATCCCGGTGCGCATCTACACGCCCGGGGGCACTGGCCCGCTGCCGCTGCTGATGTTCTTCCACGGGGGCGGCTTCGTGCTCTGCAGCCTGGAGACGCACGACGAGCTGTGCCGCGGACTGTGCCGCGACAGCGGCGCGCTGGTGGTGTCGGTGGACTACCGGCTGGCGCCGGAGGCGAAGTACCCGGCGGCGGCCGACGACTGTTACGCCGCCACCCTTTGGTGCGCACGCAACGCGCAGGCGCTCGGTGCCGACCCCCGGCGGATCGCGGTTGCCGGCGATTCGGCGGGCGGCAACCTCGCGGCGGTCACGGCGCTGCGCGCGCGCGACCTCGGCGCCCCGGCCTTGTGCCACCAGCTGCTGATCTACCCGGTGATCCACTGCGATTTCGACACGCCCTCGTACCGCGAGAACGCGCAGGGCTATTTCCTGACCGCCGAGGCGATGCGCTGGTTCTGGTCGCATTACCTCGCACACCCCGGGCAGGCGAGCGAACCCTATGCCTGCCCCTCGCACGCCTCGGACCTGGCGGGCCTGCCGCCGGCGACCGTGATCACGGCCGGCTACGATCCACTGCGCGACGAGGCCGAGGACTATGCGGCGCGCCTGCGTGCGGCCGGCGTGTCGGTGCGCCTGCAGCGTTACGCTGGCATGATCCACGGCTTCGTCAGCATGGCCGACGTCTTCGACGACGGACGCGCCGCGCGGGAACTGATCGCGGAGCAACTGCGGGACGCGTTCGCATGAGCGAGCGAGCGGCCGCTGGCCGCCTGGCATCGACCTGAAACAGCCAACAGCGAGGAAGAGGATTCCATGGGTATCTATGCAATGACCGGCGGCGCCACGGGGATCGGCGCGGAGATCAAGAACCAGCTGCGTGCGCGCGGCGACACCGTGATCGTGGCCGACATCAAGGACGCCGACGTGATCGCCGACCTGTCCACGCGCGAAGGACGCCAGGCCGCGGTGGCCGGTATCCTCGAGCGCGCACCCGAGGGCCTGGACGGTTTCGTCGCCTGCGCCGGCGTGGGTCCCTTCGTCGATCCCCCGGTGGTCGCGCGAATCAACTATTTCGGCGCGGTCGAGGTCACCGAGGGGCTGCGGGCGGCGCTCGAGCGCCGGCGTGGCGCGGTGGTGGTGATTTCCTCGAACTCGGCACCGATGAGCCCGGACCCGGAGTACGTGGACCTGCTGCTCGCCGGCGACGAGGCCGGCGCCTGCGCGCGCGTGACCGGGCAGAACGGGCAGGTCGCCTACTCGGGCTCGAAGGCCGCGGTGGCGCGCTGGGTGCGCCGCAACGCGCCGGCGTGGGCGGCTTCCGGCGTGCGCATCAACGCCGTGGCGCCGGGTCTGATCAAGACCCCGCTGTCGATGGGCGCCACCAGCGACCCACGCTTCGCCGACGCGATGAAGAACTTCGAGGCGACGATCCCGATCGGGCGCGCGGGGCAACCGGCCGACATCGCGGCGCCGGTGTTGTTCCTGCTCGGACCCGCTGCGAGCTTCGTGTGCGGCTCGATGATCTTCATCGACGGCGGTCACGACGCCTCGTTCCGTCCGGACCAGTTCTGAACGCCGGCAGTGAGACCCCGGACCGCACGCGGCGGCTCCGGGGCCTTTTTCCTTGAGCTTGCCCGGAGCGGCACGTATCCTTGCACGCTTTCGCAAACCAGGGTGAGCGCATGATCTCGGGCAGTATCGTCGCCCTCGTGACGCCGATGGACGCAGCCGGCGGTATCGACTGGTGCGCCCTGGAGCGGCTCATCGAGCGGCAGATCGAGGGCGGCACCGCCGCCATCGTCTCGGTGGGCACCACCGGCGAGAGCGCCACGCTGAGCGTGGAGGAGCATGGCGAGGTCATCCGGCGCACTATCGCCGCGGTGGCGGGACGTGTTCCGGTCATCGCCGGCACCGGCGCCAATTCCACGGCGGAGGCGATCGCGCTCACTGCGCTGGCGCGGGGTCTGGGGGCAGACGCATGCCTGCTGGTCACCCCGTACTACAACAAGCCGACGCAGGAAGGTCTTTACCGCCATTTCCGCGCGGTCGCCGAGGCGGTCGACATTCCGCAGATCCTCTACAACGTGCCCGGGCGCACCGCCTGCGACATGCTCAACGACACGGTGCTGCGCCTCAGCGAGGTCCCCCGCATCGTCGGGATCAAGGACGCCACCGGCAACCTCGAGCGCGGGCGCGACCTGATCGCGCGCTGCCCGCCGGGATTCGTGGTGTATTCGGGTGACGACGCCACGGCCGCCGAACTGATGCTGATGGGTGGGCGGGGCAACATCTCGGTCACCGCCAACGTGGACCCGGCGCGCATGGCGGCGCTGTGCGGCGCCGCGATCGCCGGCGATGCCGCGCGCTCCCGCGCGCTCGATGCCGAACTCGCCGAACTGAGCCGCGTGCTGTTTATCGAGGCGAACCCGATTCCGGTGAAGTGGGCAATGCAGCAGATGGGGCTGATCGGCCCCGGGATCCGCCTGCCGCTGACCCCGCTGTCCGGGACCTGCCACGCGCGCGTGCGCAAGGCGCTGACCGATCTGGGGCTGCTCGGCCCCGACCGCTGCTGACGGGAGAGAGTCGATGCGACCGTTGACCGCACTGCTGCTGCCCATCCTGAGCGTCGCGCTGGCCGGCTGCGGCTGGCTGACCGGTGACGAGGGCTATTTCCGCGATCGCGGCGACGACTACCGCAAGGCGCGTTCGATTCCGCCGATGAAGGCGCCCGAGGGCACCCGCACGGAAGCCGTGTCGCAGCTCTACGCGATCCCGGTGGAGAACACCGATGCGCTGCTCGAGGACGAGTTCGAGGTGCCGCGCCCGCAGCCGCTGAGCGGTGATGCCGGCGAGAAGGTGGTGCGCATCCAGAAACTGGGCGAGGAGCAATGGATCCTGCTCGACGAGACGCCCGCCGAGACCTGGCCGAAGATCCGCGCCTTCCTGGTCTCGAACCAGATCGGCATCGAGCGCGAGGACGCCTCGACCGGCCAGATGGAAACCTCGTGGCTGTCGTTCCGCAGCGAGACCACGCGGCGCGAGAAATACCGTTTCCGGGTCGAGCAGGGCGTGCAGCGCACGAGCAGCGAGGTCTACGTGCTGCAGGCGGGCTACCGCCAGGAGACGCCGGAAGACCAGCCGCCTGCGGAGTGGCCGGCCGCGTCCGCCGACGCCGAACGCGAAACCTGGATGCTGAAGGAACTGGCGAACTACCTGGCAGCGGCTGGCGAGGAATCCTCGGTGAGCCTGCTTGCGCAGGGCATCAGCACCGTGAACAAGGTCTACCTGGTGCGCGACCCCGGCGGCCGGCCCGTGATCGACCTGCGCCTCGGCTTCGACCGCGCGTGGGCCTCGCTGGGCCGCGCGCTCGAGCGGGCCGATCTCGCGGTGAAAGACCTCGACCGCAGTGCCGGCCTCTATTACGTGGTCTACGAACCCGGCCGCAAGCAGGACGAGGAAGCGACCGGCCCCGGCGCCACCGAGCAGCAGGAGTCGCCCAGGAAAGGCTTCTTCGCGCGCCTGTGGCCGTGGGGCGGCGACGACGAGGACGACAACCCGGCCACCGGCCGCCGCTACCGCGTGGAGATGCGCACCGCGGAGAAGGGTGTGCTGATCGGCGTGCAGCGTGACGATGGCAGCGACTTCGAGGAAGGCGAGGTCGAGTTCGTGCTCGGATTGATCAAGGCGCACCTGTCCTGATGGCGCGGCGCGCCCGCCGCGCACGCGCGTGATCGAGTTCTGCTCGCTCGGCAGCGGCAGCCGCGGCAACGCGCTGCTGGTGCGCAGCCACGGCGCCTGTGTACTGCTCGATTGCGGCTTCGGGCCGCGCGAGCTCGAGCGGCGCATGGCGCTGCGCGGCATGCACCCGCGCGACCTGGACGGCGTCCTCGTCACCCACGAACACAGCGACCACGCCGGCGGCGTGGCGGCGCTGGCGCGCCGGCACGGGCTCACGGTGTTCGCGAGCGCCGGCACCGCGCGCGCGGCACGCTTCGACGGCGTGCGCCTCGAGGTGCTGGTCGGCGAGCGGCGCGAGCACATCGGCGATCTCGAGGTGCTGCCGGTCACGGTGCCGCACGATGCGCGCGAACCCTGCCAGTTCGTGCTCGGCCACCGCGCACGCAGCCTCGGCGTGCTGACCGACCTCGGCAGTGTCACGCCGCTGGTGCGCGAGCGCTTCGGTGCCTGCGATGCGCTGCTGCTCGAATGCAACCACGACCGCGAGATGCTCGCCAGCGGCCCGTACCCGTGGCCGCTGAAGCAGCGCGTGGGCGGTGATTGGGGGCACCTCAGCAACACACAGGCGGCCGAACTGCTGGCCGCATCGCGGCACGCCGCACTGCAGCACGTGGTGGCCGCGCACCTGAGCGAACAGAACAACGCCCCGGCGCGGGCGCGCGCGGCGCTCGAGGCAGTGCTCGGCGCGGGCGATCCGCGCCTGCGCGTGGCCGACCAGGAGTCCGGCTTCGACTGGCTGCGCATCGACTGAGTACGTTGCGCGCGTCTGGCAACCGGAACGATGCCGCCAAAAAGCCGCGCAAAAGCACTTGTCCGCGCGGGTACCGCTGCTGCTAAACTACGCCCCGCTTCAACCAGTGCCGCGGCCTCCGGCCGCAGCGCGAGTCCGGTCACCGACCGGACGCCAGGGGCCCGGGCCTTCGGCCACGAGCCCACACCTGTTCGGAGAGGTGCGAGAGCGGTTGAATCGGCTTGACTCGAAATCAAGAGTAGGGGCGACCCTACCGTGGGTTCGAATCCCACCCTCTCCGCCAATCGCGGGTCCCATAAAGACCCAAGAGGCACACAAACCCCGGTAAATCCGGGGTTTTTTGTTTCTGGCGTCTGCCAGGGAGTCCCAAGGCGACCCTAGACGTACCAGCAAACTGGCTGGTAGATTCGTTGGCATACGGCGGCTGCGGCCGGCCGGTACCAACGGAGGCACCCGTGAAGCTCACAGACGCCAAGGTGAAGAACTCCAAGCCGGGCGAACGCCCTCGGCGCATGAGCGATGGTGGCGGCATGTTTCTCGAGGTCACGCCGTCCGGGGCGAAGTACTGGCGTCTTGCCTACCGATACAACGGGAAGCAGAAACTGCTGGCCCTCGGGGTCTATCCGGACGTAGGCCTCGCCGCCGCCCGCGCCAAGCGTGACGCCGCCCGCCGCCAACTTGCCGATGGCAAGGATCCCGGTGCCCTCCGGAAGGCCGAGAAACGCGCGAACCAGGTCGCTGCGGCCAACACGTTCGAGGCTATCGCCCGCGAGTGGCTGGCCGAGCAGCGCAAGGTCTGGGCCGATTCCACATGGCCCCACGTCGAGCGTCAGTTCGATCACGACATCTTCCCCGCCATAGGCAGCCGGCCCATTGCCGAGATCACCCCGGCCGAAGTGCTGGACATGGCGAAGGCCATCCAGCGCCGCGGCGTCGCCGAGACGGCCCGCAGGGCGCTCCAGAAGTGCGGGCAGGTGTTCCGCCATGCGGTGGCCGCCGGCCTTGCCGTGAGCGACCCCACGCGGGACCTGCGAGGGGCCATCAAGGTGCCGAAGGCCAGGCACTTCGCCGCGATCACCGATCCGAAAGAGGCCGGACGCCTACTGCGCATGATCGACGGCCACAAAGGCACGGCCGTGGTCTGCGCAGCCCTGAAGCTCTCGCCCATGCTCATGGTCCGGCCTGGCGAGCTCCGTCGCGCGCGCTGGGCGGGAATCGACCTCGACGCATCCGAGTGGCGGTTCAGGGTCACAAAAACCGATCAGGAGCACGTTGTACCCCTGCCCACACAGGCCGTGGCGATCCTGCGCGAACTTCACCGCCTGACAGGCCGAGGCGAGTACGTGTTCCCCAGCGCACGCGGCGGAGGTCGCCCGATGAGCGAGAACGCGGTCACGGCCGCGCTGCGCAGCATCGGGGTTCCGGCCGACCAGATGAGTGCCCACGGCTTCCGGGCGATGGCGCGTACCCTTCAGGACGAAGTGCTCGGCTTCCGGGCGGACCTGATCGAGCACCAGTTGGCGCATACCGTCCGCGATCCGCTCGGTCGTGCCTACAACCGCACGCAATTTCTCGACGCCCGCCGCAAGAACATGCAGGCGTGGGCGGATTATCTCGACCGCCTGCGCACTGGCGCGGAGGTGATCGAACTCGGCGAGCGCAGGCGAGAGCAGGCGGAAGTGGAGGCCAGCAAATGACCCCAACAACACTACGTCCAGGCGACCGCGTGCGGTTTGCCGAATCGCGCCACGTCTTGACGTTCATTCGGCGCGAACGTGGCCGGCCGTCCATGTGCGTTTTCGAGAATCCCGAGCTTGGCACTGTGACCGCTACCGATGCCGAGGTGATCCGGCGCTTTCGTTCCGCGACCGACAACGCCAGCGGGACCGATCCGGGACGCTAACGACGAATCGCCACGCCTACCGCAACGGCGGGAAAACTGGGAACCCTTGCCCGGCTGGCGTGGTGACCTTTCACAAGGGCGGCACAAGAAGGGATGCCGTGTGAAGCTCACACAGAAGTTCGTAGACGAAGCCGCGCCGGGGCTTCGCGAGAAAATCGTTCACGACGATGGTTCATGCCTGGTGCTACGGATCGCACCGTCCGGCAAGAAGTCGTATTTCGCCGAGGTCGCGCCTAAGAAGCGGATTCCAGTCGGACACGCCGACTGGATGCACGCGCCCCGAACCGATGGCGGCATCGCGCGCAAGCTGCCACTGAGCACTGCAAGCCAACACGCCGGAATCATCAAGCGTGTATTCCTGCACTCCCTGGGTATCTACTCGGCGCGGCACCGTGACGGACGCGGCGACGACTTCGCTTTCCGGATCGCGCAACTGGCGATCGCTTATGAGTCCAACCTTGCAGTCATGTCCGGCGCCCCGTTGCGCAAGGAGCAGCGCGAGCGGTGGGACACGATCAGGCTGAACGCGCGGCAGCTTCGCAACTCGATACGGTCCAATCGGGGGCGACTGGCCCATCCGGCGACGCTGGACCGGGCGCTGCCGGCGCTGGAATTGCTCGACCAGTTGCAGCGTGAACTGGATAAGTTGCTTGCACTGCCTGCGACGGCTCTCGGACTGATGCCGTCCTCGCGAGGAAAGCCGAACGTGCCCGCGAAGGTGACTGTGTGTGCCGTCTGCGATGCGTTTCGGGACTTCGATATCCCCATAGACGGACGCCGTCGCGGGCCGCTGATGGAGACGCTGCGGTTGGTGTGCCCCAAGGTCAGCGACCCGACGCTGACGAAGTTCGTCCCGAAAAAATAACGGGCGAAACCATCGCTTCATTTTTGACCTATGGGGCGCCTTGAAATGATGAACTGACGCCATGACACACAGCAAGCCCAAGGGAGGCGCAAGTCATGGTCAGCAACACCACGCAACAGGATCAACACCACCTGCCCGCATTGCTGCGCATTTCGGAGGTGCGCCGGCTGACCGGGCTTTCCGATTCCGCGATCTATCGCGCCGCGCAACGGGGTACGTTCCCGCGACCGCTGAAACTCTCTGAGCGTTCGAGCGCCTGGGTAGAGTCTGAGGTAAGAGGCTGGATCGCATCGCGCATTGCCGAGCGCGACTCGAAGTCGTCCCGCGCAGCGTAGCCCCCCCCCACCCCGAAAAAGAAAACGCCCAAATCGCGAATGTCTGGCGGACGAGCGATTGGGTCGCCAAGGAGACGAGCGAATGATAGCAGATCATCCGGGAAGAAATTCGGTTCACAGGTGTTCCTTGTGCGGCGACTGGCGACTCTCGCGGTTGCATGAACTTTGCATTCCGTGCGAGTTATCCCGCGACAACTCCATGCGCGTGTTTTCGGCCGGCCTCGACTCCTTTATGCCCGCGCGAACTTCGAAGCCCAGCAGGTCGCCGCCGCACCTGCGGTTAGTTTGGAGCGCGCCACGCGACCGCCGGCAGGAGCACGGTTGATGGCCAGGATCCGCACCGTAAAGCCGGAGTTCTTTACGTCCGAGGACATAGTCGAGCTTTCGCCGATGGCTCGACTTCTCTACATCGCCTTGTGGTGTGAGGCGGACCGCGAAGGCCGAATGGTATGGAAGCCGCGCACGTTCAAGATGCGATACCTGCCCGCCGATGACTGCGACATTGACTCGTTGGCGGGCGAGATCATCGCCGCGGGACTGGTCATTCTCTACGGTGATGGCCTCGCGCATATCCCCACCTTCGCGCGGCACCAGCACGTCAACGCCCGTGAATCTGCGAGCAGGCTTCCGGCCCCGAATTCTGACCCAACTCGTTCACGCGTGGATGACGCGTCGGCACGCGTGGATGACGCGCCAGTGACGCACAGGGAGGAAGGGAAAGGAAAGGAAGGAGATTTAGCGCGTGAAAACGCGCCGCCTTCGGCTATCCCCTTCGGATCGCGCAAGAAGAAATCTACGACGCTGCCTGATGGATTCGGAATCTCTGACCGCGTTCAGCAGTGGGCTCAGGCCAAGGGGTACGACCGGCTCGAGGAGCGCCTGGAGCACTTCCTCAGCTACGCGCGGCGCAGTGGCAGGACGTATGCCGACTGGGACGAGGCCTTGATGTCCTCAATCCGCGAGGACTGGGCGAAGCTCGGCCATACCGCGAGCGCCAGCGGTTCCCACTGGTCAACTCAGGGGTTGGTGCTTTGATCTTCAACGATCGGACAATCGACCTCGACGCCTACCTCGCCAAGATCGGTCAGCGCGAGGAGCAGTGGCTCCGCTGGGGCACGCACTGGAAAACCGAACTGCTCGACCGTGTAGTGAACGGCAGGCAGGACCGCGGCGAAAAACTGCCCTGGAGCAAAACCCACGGTGGTGTTCAGTTGCGTCCCGGCGAGCTAAGCATCTGGGCCGGAATCAACGGACATCGCAAGTCGATGCTTCTCGGTCAGGTCATGCTCTGGCTGGCTCGAGAGAGCCGGATCTGCATCGCTTCGCTCGAAATGAGACCTGAAGAAACCCTGCACCGTATGCTCTGCCAAGCTGTCGGTGGAAGCCCCAGCTTCGAGCAGACCGCCGAGTTCCTCGAGGGCTGCAACGGCCGCATCTGCCTGTACGACCAACTCGATAGCGTGGAGGCCGATCGCATCCTTGGGGTGGCTCACTACGCGGCGAACGAGCTTCAGTGCTCCCATGTCGTGATCGACTCGCTCACCAAGTGCGGCATTGCGGGTGACGATTACGCGAAGCAAAAGCGATTCGTTGACCGCCTCCAATGGGCCGCAAAGTCTTACGGGGTCCACGTTCACCTCGTCTGCCATATGCGCAAGGGCAAGGACGAGACCGAACGACCGGGCAAGTTCGACGTCCGCGGCGCGTCGGAGATTACCGACCTCGCGGACAACGTGTTCATAACCTGGAAGGACAAGGAGCGTGACGAGGCCGTGCAATGCCAGGCGAATGGTTTGCCTATGACGCCCGTAATGACAAAGGCGCTGGAACGTCCCGACCAGATACTCGAGGTGGCCAAGCAACGACACGGCACGTTCGAGGGTGCTTATGCGCTTTGGTTCCATCGAAGGTCCCTGCAATTTCTCGGCTCGGACGATTCGCGCTCGATGCCGTGGCCTGATTACAACGGGGATCTCTCTCAATGGACGGCATGTCCGAATTTTGGCGATCACTACCGCCGGTTCGCTGATGAATCGTGCGCCGCATGACATAGAACGTGGCCAATCGGCCGTATTGCAGCAAGGAGATGATCAAATGACGACGCATGACCAACTGAAAACCGCTGGAGAAAACGCAGTCGAGATCCGTACGCTCAACGTCCGCGTGGCGCCGCTGACGCTGGCGATGCTCGCCCAGGTGCCCCAGGAGGACATTATTGACATGGAGGCCGGCGCGCTCCGGGGTGAGCCCATGTGCAGGGTTGTCACGCCGGCAGGCGCGCAAGTCCTCTGGCTTCGTGATCGCGACCTTTGCCGGTGTGTCCTGCCCGAATCGGCGCAACTTACCGATCCGCTTCCCGAGGAATGCTGGCTCCGAGGAGGGTTGGAGAGCGATCGGGTGTACTTCGAGATCTTGGAGGACGACGTGAGCCAGGCGACGGGATTCTCCGAAATGATTGCCGCGCTAGACCCCGACGGTCGATTCCAGTTTCGACATTACCGCGAGCGGCTCGACGACGTACTCGGCTGGGAGGTGGCGGAACGCTTCGAGGACGATGCGCGCGCCGGCAGCATTGGCCCAAAGGAGTTGGAGGTCCCGAAGCAGGAGGTCGCGAAGTGGCTGGTGCGGCAGCGCGAGGAAATCGCGGCCGGCCGGGCAGAGCTCGCGAAATTGGTCGCCGAGCGCGAAAGCCGGGACGCCCAGATTGCGACCCTCGTCGATCAGTTGGCACGGCTGGATCAGGTGTTCCTGCTGTGAACGCCAGGGCAGTCGGCGCCGAGCGCCGTCAGCGCGAAGGAAATGCCGTCGCCGCTCGCGAATCCGCATCGTATTGGGGGGGCGCGAACGCGGCGCGACGGAAAGGATCTCGCGCCCCGGCACTGACGTCGTTACGCTGGCGCGCAGCGTCGATGAACCGCCCGAGGCCATCGTCCGGCCCCGTCACGGAGGATTTCAGGAATGACCGCTCGATTGACGCAGCGCCAGTTGTTGTTCGTGGAGTACTACCTGGCGACCGGCAACGCGACCGAGGCTGCCAATGCCGCGGGTTACCGCGGCAACCGGGCTACCCTCGGCTCGATCGGGGGCGAAAACCTGCAAAAACCTGCGATCTCGGCCGAAGTTAGCCGACGGCAGACCGAAATCCGCGAACGCTCGACGATCACGCTCGAGACGAAGCGACTCGCGCTCTGGAACGTCGTTCAGGAGCATAGCCGGACGAACCCGGACGTGGCCATCAAGGCAATTCACGAACTCAACGTGATGGACGGCGACGTCGGTGGAAGTCGTCCGAAAGGACGCGTTTGGTCGTTCGAGGAAGTGCTGAAGGAGATAAACAGCTTATAACGCGCATCGGCCTCTCCCGCATTGAGCGGGCGAGGGGCGCGGCTGAACGGCGCGGCTCTACTTGGGCGGGTTGCGTTTCAAATCCTTCTTGACCTCGCGCAGCAGTTGCGCCGCCAGCCGGAACGCTTCCTCCTTCTCCTCGAGCGTGCTCGGCACGTACGGCGGCGATGGCGGCGGCTCTGGTTTCGGGGATCTTGTCATCGCCGCGTACCTCTGCTCGGACTTGATGAGTCAACGTCAGAATGCATATGCTAAAAATACGCGCATTCGCTTCGTCTGCACCAGAACACTCACTCCGCGCTATTCGCCAACGCAACCAACTTCCCGGACCGCCCCGGTGGCCTTGTTCACGGCGAAAATCCAAGTCCCACCAATGCCCGGCTCACGCGGGTCGGAAACCCCAAAATAATGCTCCCGATCGACGCATGCCACGTACAGCCCTTCGGGCGGCGCAGAGTAGCGATGGACCGCCACGCGTTCAGCGATGTGCTGCCGTAGGCGCTGCTCTGCCGCTAACGCATCCATGATCACAGCGCCAACGCCCGTTGACCGGGTTGCCATTTGCTGAGTTCGACCTGAGCGGTACCGATGCCGAGCGCCCGGACCCACTTCGCCGATGCGTCCAGCGACCCCCAGGTCTTGACGGTACCTTTCGTCGTGGCGACGACCGCACTCGAGCCGGGAGTCTCGACTTCCACATGGAATCGGGCGCCGTCCGCGACAATGCGAATTCGGCGAACGGCCCCGGCATCGACCAGGGCGCGCAAGGTCTTTTCATTCATGATCGACCCCTCCAAAGAGTTCCGACTGCTCGGGAATCGGGATTCCGACCGTGTCGCAATGGCGACGGATCAGCAATTCGATCAAGTTCGCGACGCTACGGTGTTCTCGTAGCGCCGCGACGCGAGCCGCCTCCTTGAGGGAGGGATCAATCCGCAGATTGAGGGTGCTGGTTTTCTTCGGGGTCATGTGTGTACCAAGGGTAACTGGCAAACACAATGTAACGCATACGTGACGCTTTTGCTATCCCGTCACATGCCGGCCAAGGTCAGTTCTATTCACGGCGCTGGGGGGCGAAAGTCCGCCGAGAGCTTCAGATCCAAGGGCAAAGATATACCGCTGAGAATATCGGGCACGGTGAGTTCATACTGAACGACCGCGCTCACGACACTTGGCAACGAATTGTTTCTGCATGACGAGGACATGTATCCATCCATTGCAGATGAATACACCTCGACCGTTTGTGAGGTGAGGGAGACGCGCGTATATAGCGATGCTGTTAACGGCGTGCTGCTGCCTTTCTCGACCACGATGCCGAGGTCATTGTATGTTCTGAACTGGCGGTCACTCGAATTCACTTTAAACCAACTCGAACTCACCCATCCCGCTCCGCCGCAGTCGGGTTCGTCGAACGATATTGTCCCCATGTCCTCCTCGAACCAAGAGAATTCGCCTGGTCTAGCGGCGACTTTGATACGACGGTGCTTTCCAGCATTGTCTTTCACTGGCAACAGCACGACGGCCGCGGAGCTACGAACGTTCAATACAGGCGCCAGGAATCGTCCTTTCGAGTCCGTAAGAATTGCTGAGTAGATCTTGGGGTCACTGCTACAGACCCATTTGCCGGCGGCGAACCGCATCACCTGATTGGAAGCGCAGCCGAGATCTGCCAATTGAATTATGGAACCTGCTTGAGAAGCGCCAGAGACGAAAACGCTTACCAGAACGAGCACTGCGAAGCCGCGGATCAGAAAACGCATGATGTTGTCCTTTGAGAATGTGATTACGTGCCATCAATGGCACTGGCCGTTCGTTGCAGTCGATACTTTGCGCGGCCTGGAGCATCCATTCCCAGAATGGGTATCGAGGGGATTGGGCTAACACCGTCCATGTGACCCGCGAGGCAGCATACTCGCTCCCGTCGCGCAGCGCGTGACCCATATGGGACATGACGTGCTTTGGCCACGCTGTTAAGGTGCCTGAGACGAGCACGAAGCCAATAGTGCGTTCAGACGCAGGATGCGTCGATCAGTATGATTGAACCAAGCAAATTTCCCTGAGGAACTTTATCAATGAGAGCTTTTTTGCCATCAGTAGTTTTCGCCTCGGGAATTATGTTTTTTTCGGCTGGGCTATCTGCCCAGACTATGTGCCCAGATGGGACTTACGTTAATGGCCCGTGTCGAATGGCCCCAGACGGAACCTTTGTTGGGGGGGACCCACAGATGGCGCCGGATGGCAGCTTTGTCGGAGGCAGACCGCAAATGGCGCCAGATGGAAGTTTTGTGGGAGGCAGGCCTCAATTGGCTCCGGATGGGAGCTTCGTAGGAGGCAGGCCAAGATTGGCGCCGGACGGGACATATGTTGGCGAAGAAGAATAAGGCGCTTGCAGAGCTACAGCCACACTACCTTAGTGGCGCAAGAGGCATAAACCATGCTAGTTGCCGCATAGGACTATTCCTATGCGGTTCCTCCGCACATTTTCTCTCTCCTTCGTTCATCGGTACCAGTGTTTCCCGCTTCCGCCACACTTCCGGCATTCTGGATGCAATTCTCCGGAACCATTGCATTTGTTGCATTTTACTTTTCGCGCAGGCGAATAGAATCCCGTACCTTCGCAACTACGGCATGGTGATGCACTTGGCGTAAAGGATCCGGTTCCATTGCATTTCTTGCACTTGTTTTCAAAACGTTTGCCACTACCTTTGCACCGGAAACAAACTACGGCCCCTGGCGAAAACGTTCCAGTACCGTCACATGTCCTGCAAGACTTCGCCGGAAGCATCTTATAGCCGGTTCCGTCACAGGATCGGCACTCGAAATTCATGTAACCGCGCCCATCGCAACTGAAGCATGTTCCGTATGCGGTGTAGTCACCGAATTTGATCCATTTGCGATCTAGTCGTGCTCGGTCCCTTTGCGCGCGACGGCGTCTGCGCGGCTTTGCGCCGAGCGCTTCGTAGGCCAAAGCGCCAGCTATTGCAACGCCTTTAAAAAAACCGCTTATAAGTCCCATATGCAGCCTCGGATGCGTTGGACAACTGGTTCTCTCATGCAAGATTGCTGCTCAAACTCTACATACGTCATCATGTTCTTGGAACCACGTGCCCTTGTACTTGGTTGCGTTCAACGGACCTGCTTCCACCCCTGGCATGACGCCCCAAATGGGGCGCGCTAAAACGCCGTTAGTTGAGTCACACCTTCGCGCTGCGCAGCCTCGCAAGGTGAGGCTGGTATAGGACAAAGTAAGGGTGCGACTTCCGAAGCCGGACAAGTTGAATTTTCTCTACCGGGCTCTGGGCTTCTTAACCCGTACCGTTGCAGGGGTCTATCAAACATGGCAATCCGTCTGGAATTCATCGACTTCATCGTTCCGATTGCGACCATCCGGGCCAAGTACCCTGGTGGCTGGGCTAAGTGCCTCGCGGATCACGCCAACCTGATCGGTGGCAGAGTCTGGTACGACGAGCACCTGCTGCGGGATGGCGCGATGAACCCGCGTGACATAGGCTTGTTGGTTGGTGAGTGGGAGGCGCTCGGCTTTACGCCAACGGTCGAGGCCGATGGTCAGCGGGTCTGGCAGGATGTTTGTGTGGTGGAGTCGATGTTCGGCGGCCCTACGCTGCCCTGCAACTGGCTGGATGTTGATCCCGACCTGCGAATTGCCTCCCTTCGCGGGAGCGATCCAGGGAGCATCGTCGGCAGAGAGAGCTTTGAACACGGACAGATCAAAGAATGATCAAGCTTGAGCAACTCCAGACCAACGCGGCCGTAAGAGGGATAACCCCGGCTGGCCTGGTTACCGTGGTCAGCATCCAGTGGCACGGCTCGGAGGCCCTGGAACTGACCTACAAAACGCCGACTGGCGCGGTGGCGAACGAGTTGCTCTACCGCGATGATGAGTCGCGACTCGAGATCGTCGAGCAGGGTCGCCCGTGGAGTTTCGATGGGGACGGTGCCCTGTTCCGCCTCGCCTCCGAGGCGCAGCGCATCCGGCTGGCCCATCTGTTCGACCCTGTACTCGCCGTCCACACGTCGGTTGTCGATCCTCTGCCGCACCAGATCACGGCGGTGTACGAGGCCATGTTGCCGCGCCAGCCCTTGCGCTTCCTGCTCGCCGACGACCCCGGCGCGGGCAAGACCATCATGGCGGGCCTGCTGATCAAGGAACTCGTTGCGCGAGGGGACTTGCAGCGTTGCCTCATCGTCTGCCCGGGCAGCCTGGCCGAGCAGTGGCAGGACGAGCTCTATCGGCGTTTTCATCTGCCGTTCGAGATCCTCACCAACGACAAGCTCGAGGCGGCACGTACTGGAAACTGGTTTCTCGAAACCAACCTTGTGATTGCCCGTCTCGACAAGCTCTCGCGCAACGAGGAGGTGCAGCAGAAGCTGCAAGCCCCGGACTGCCGCTGGGACCTGGTGGTTTGCGACGAGGCGCACAAGATGTCCGCCACGGTGTTCGGCGGTGAAACTAAGTACACCAAGCGGTATCGCCTCGGCCAACTGCTCTCGACCCTGACGCGCCACTTCCTGCTGATGTCCGCCACGCCGCACAATGGCAAGGAAGCCGACTTCCAGCTATTCATGGCTTTGCTCGATGGCGACCGGTTCGAGGGGCGATTCCGCGATGGGGTGCATTCGGCCGATGTGTCGGACCTCATGCGCCGCATGGTCAAGGAGAACTTGCTCAAGTTCGACGGGACTCCACTGTTCCCCGAGCGCATCGCCTACACCGTTCCCTATCACCTGTCAGGGCCGGAAGCGACGCTCTATGCGGCAGTGACCGACTACGTCCGCGAGGAGTTCAACCGGGCGGACGCGCTGGAGAATGACAAGCGTGCCGGCACCGTGGGGTTCGCCCTGACGATCCTCCAGCGTCGCCTGGCGTCATCGCCCGAGGCCATCTACCAATCCCTGCGCCGCCGGCGCGAACGGCTCGAATCGCGCCTGCGTGAGCTCGAGGTGCTCCAGCGCGGTGGGCAGGCAGCCCCGATCATCGCGGCCTCGGTGCCTTCTCTCGATCTGGAGGAGGTTGACGACCTCGAAGATGCGCCCGACAACGAGGTTGCGGCGGCCGAGGAGGAGATACTCGACCAGGCCACGGCGGCGCGCTCGATCGCCGAGTTGCGCATGGAGATCAATACGCTCAAGAGCCTCGAAATGCAGGCCCTGGCGGTCCGGCGCAGCGGCACCGATACCAAGTGGTGCGAACTCTCCAACCTGCTGGCCGAAATTTTCACGACGGCGAATTCCGGTGATCCCGCGGCCGAACCTGATGCCCCCTACGGCTCCGGTCCGATTCCGCCGCCCAAGCCCTCGCCACATCAGAAGCTCGTTATCTTCACCGAGCACCGTGACACCCTCAACTACCTCGAGGATCGCATCACGCGGTTCCTGGGCCGTCGGGAGGCCGTCGTGATCATCCACGGCGGCATCGGGCGTGAGGAGCGCCTGAAGGTGCAGGAAGCCTTCAAGCACGACCCGACCGTACAGGTGCTGCTCGCGACGGATGCTGCGGGTGAGGGTATCAACCTCCAGCGCGCGCACTTGATGGTCAACTACGACTTGCCGTGGAATCCCAACCGGCTCGAGCAGAGATTCGGTCGCATCCACCGGATCGGGCAGACCGAGGTCTGCTACCTGTGGAACCTGGTGGCGGACGACACGCGGGAGGGCGACGTCTATCGCAAGCTGCTGGAAAAGCTCGAGCAGGCGCGCCAGGCCCTCGGGGGACAGGTATTCGATGTCCTCGGGAAGTTGGCGTTCGAGAGCAACGGGAAGGTCATGTCGCTGCGGGACCTGCTGATCGAGGCCGTCCGGCATGGCGAGGATCCCAAGGTTCGCGCCTTCCTGACCACGGTGATGGACACGGCGCTCGACAAGGGCCACGTTCAGACGCTTCTCGACGAGCGCCAGCTTGCGCACGACAGCATGGACTCCAGCCGGGTGCAGCGCATCCGCGAGGACATGGAGCGTGCGGATGCCCGTCGGCTGCAACCGCACTACATCGAGTCGTTCTTCCTCGAAGCGTTCAAGCACCTGGGAGGCAACGTCCGGCAACGGGAAGCCCGCCGCTTCGAGGTCACGCATGTGCCTGCCCTGGTGCGCAACCGGGACCGCCTGATCGGCCTCGGTGAGCCCGTGCTTCCCCGTTACGAGCGGATCGCCTTCGACAAGTCCCTCGTCGCGCCGCAGGGGCAGCCGTTGGCCGCCTTCGTGTGCCCCGGTCATCCTCTGCTGGATTCGGTCATCGACCTGACGCTCGAGCGCAACCGAGACTTGCTGAAGCGCGGCACCGTCCTGGTCGATGAGCGCGACGCCGGCACCGAGCCGCGGGTGCTGTTCTATCTGGAGCACGCCATCCAGGACGCCAGTCTCAACCGTGACGGCAGCCGTCGCGTGGTGTCCAAGCGGATGCTCTACGTGGACATGGACGCGCATGGGCAGGTGCGTCATGTGAACTACGCACCGTACCTCGACTATCGACCGCTGGCCGAAGGAGAACCGGGCGTCGAGGCTATCCTCGACCGCCCGGAATGTCAGTGGATTACGAAGGAGCTCGAGCAGCAGGCGCAGGGCTACGCGGTCGCCCAGGTCGTGCCGGAGCACCTGTCAGAGGTCAAGGGGCGCAAGCTCGAATTGATCGCCAAGACCGAGGCAGCGGTCAAGGACCGGCTCACCAAGGAAATCACGTACTGGGACCACCGTGCCGAGGAGCTCAAGGCGCAGGAGGCTGCCGGTAAGCCCAACGCGAAGTTGAACTCGGCCGAGGCACGCAAGCGCGCGGATCTTCTTCAGGGCCGGCTACAAAAGCGACTGGAAGATTTGAAGCTGGAAGCGCGACTCTCGCCGCTCCCGCCCGTCGTGCTGGGTGGGCTACTCGTCGTGCCCCTTGGCCTCGTCCGCGCCATGATGGGCGAGAGTGCGCCATTGGCCTCTGCGCCCCTGGACACCCAGGCGAGCGCCGCTAGAGCGCGCGCCATCGTCATGGACATCGAGCGTCGCCTGGGCTTTGAGCCAACCGACCGTGAACTGGAAAAACTCGGCTACGACATCGAAAGCCGAATACCCGGCACGGGGCGGCTGCGATTCATCGAGGTCAAGGGCCGAGTTGCCGGTGCACCGACTATCACGGTCACCCGGAACGAGATTCTTTACTCGCTGAACAAGCCCGAGGATTTCGTTCTGGCGATTGTCGAGTTTCTGGATGCAGAAGCGCACAAAGTGCATTACCTGCGCCAGCCGTTCCGTCGCGAGCCGGACTTCGGCGTCACCAGTGTCAATTACACGCTCGACGAATTGCTGGAAAGAGCCACGCCTCCCCAATGATCACTGGCATCCCATGATTTCTTGATATGGATCTTCGCGGATTGGCGAGATAGCCCATCCACCATTTACACATGAAGGAACTCGAATGAATGGACTTGTGATCCGTAGCCCCTGGATAGACCTCATCCTCGCGGGCAAAAAAACTCCTGATTAGCAATGAAGCTCAGCCATACGGATTGCCGGCTGCGGTTGGGGTGGACAGTGCACCGCTGCCACGAGGAGTCGCTCATGCAATGTCCTGAGATCGAACCGCCGGTTGAATCGATAGGCGA
>WBZY01000296.1_pt1 | contig 40929 bp, 36 predicted proteins | sample 5204191 | NCBI WGS metagenome assembly WBZY01 (sample SAMN12344363, study PRJNA552823) | activated sludge metagenome | biome: Activated sludge suspended growth; feature: Anammox Sidestream; material: Wastewater; isolation source: activated sludge from anammox sidestream of wastewater treatment...
ACAACAGAAGAAGACTTCATTCATCTTTGGGATATTTATCACCAGTTGAATTTGAAGAAAAAAACAGGAAAGATTTAATTGAAAAAGTTGCTTAACTTAGTATCCTCTTTTAGGGAGTAAGATCAAAGATCATATAATATCTCTGTTGAGATATATGTGTTTATAATATTTAATGAGGAAAATATGCATAAGAAGAAAACTCTACTTCTTTTATTGGCTTTATTGTCCATTATTTTCTTAATTATTAAGTGTGGCGACGACGATGGATACGTCGATGAAGGAGGATTCGAAATAACTGGTCTCGTACTGGACTCTATTTCCCAATTGCCGATACAAGGAGTCTCAGTAGGTTTTAATAGTTTTGATGTACCTGACTCTTTACTCTTAGTTGGAGATTCGATAAATACAAATTATCTATATCCACACTTAACGACTAACGACCTGGGAAAATTTAGATATAGTACTATTGGATACTTTAGCATTCAAGAATTTCAAAAAATGCTTGCCTGGAAAACAGAGTATAAGCTATGGCGGTTTGTTTATAGCCCAGTACCTATAGTTGAAACTCAAACACAACGTTTTCAATTAACTATTTATCTTTCTCACAAATAGTATTGACTGAACTTACTGCCTCAGAATACTGCACACTCCGTTATTGTATAATGCTATTTTCAATATAGTTATTATAGTAAATATTTCTTCAATCACGCACGCCATGAATTCAGAACAAAAAAATCAGAGTGAGCAGAACAAAAAATCTTTTGTGCGTATTATTGTTGAAAAAGGCGAATCAACAAAGAAAGAGTATTTCTTCAAAGATACTTTCCGAATCGGCAGGGAGGATAGCTGTGCTATAAAAATCAGTGATGGATTGGTAAGTCGTGAACATCTCGAAATCTCTATTAAAAATGGCGAATGGTGGATATCAGATTTATTTAGTAGTAATGGAACATTTTTAAATAACAAGAAGATAGAACATATTCAATTATCAAAACCGATCAAACTCGAATTAGGAAAAAACGGACCTATCATAAATTTGGAATTAATATCAGAGTCGGATTCGAAAAGTGAAGTGAGTGCAGGTGTTATAGGTTCACTTGCAAGCTATATACAAAGATATTTCGATGCAAAAACGGAAGATTCAAATGCTGGTTATCATACAAGAATGATTCAACAAGCGTTTCAAGTAGTTAAGAAAAAACAGTCAAAAAAGTATTTGAAAATAATATTTGTTGTTCTGTTTATTGCCATTTCCGCAGCAGCATATTCAATCTACAAACATATACAAGTAAACAGATTGATGGAAAAAGCAAAGGATAACTTTTACTCAATTCAGGAAGACAAATTAAAGATTGATAGTCTTATAGCGTTAAATGACTGGAGAAAAAAACAGTACGAAGAAGAAATTGAATTACTTAGCCATATCTATAATATTTCTGCGGAATACGAAAAATAGGAAAGCGGTTTACAGAATTCTTTTATCTCCTGTTTGTAATATACTGTTCGAGCTGTCCGATTGTAAATTCTTTATGATCCAGAAGTGCTTTAACAACATCACCGATTGAAATCAACCCTTTTAATTTTGTCTCTTCATAAACCGGCAGATGACGAATCTTTTTTTCAATCATTAATGCCATACATTCATCAACACTCTCTTCACCAGTTACAAACAGAACTCTTGATGACATAATTTCTCTCACAGGCAGCTCTCTTGAAGATTTTCCTTCGAGTACAACTTTCCGTGCATAATCTCTTTCAGAAAAAATACCTTCAACTTTTCCGCTTTCCATCACCAGAACCGCTCCTATATTTTTCTCAGCCATTAATTTTAATGCATCATAAACTTTAGAATCAGGTGCAACAGACCAAACAAATGAACCTTTTGTTTGTAAAATATCATTTACTGTATTCATATTTATAACTCCTGTATTTAATACTGATGAATATTAGTTTCAGTTTTTTGTTATTGAGCTAAGTGTTTTATCAACTATAAATTTATGACTTATAATACTTAATTGTGTTCATTTATTCAAGTAAATACTTTAGCATATAATTCTACGTTTTTTCAGAGACTCCAAGTAAATTTTGAAAGTCTTGTTTGATTATTTATAGCATTAAAACTTTCATAAGATGATGGTTATTTAAATTAGGATTAGCGTAATTTAATCCTCTCCCCAGCCGCTGCCGGGGACATTGTATCCTTCACCTTTCAAACTATCATAAGATTTATAAATTATTATTTCAACCTGGTTGGTCTGATGAAATCCGATTGAATTTACCTTCACACCATTAACTTCTTTGCTGATTTTTACTGATGCGTATAGTTTATCATCGGCGATCAGGTCATTGGAAAGTGAGGCTTTTTTACCGGGAATATTAGAAAGCGCCCAGTAAATTCCTTTCTTGGCATTTTGATAAGCTGCATTCATATCATCCTCAGTTTTTGTTTGAGCTGATAAAATTAAAGTTCCGAATAATCCCAGAATTATTATTAATAAATGTTGCCGTTTCATAGTTTCCTCTTTTTTTGAGATGAATTTTAATTATTCAGTCTGGAATTCACAACATTTCATTTTTTGCGATAAATCACATCTTTGGAAACTATGGCTTGACAAATGAGTTTCCACTGACTATTTTAGAAACTAAAAATACGATAATAGTTTCCGAAAGGTCAAAATGGATGATCAGATTAAAATCATAGAACATACTGAAGAAAAATTTTTTCGAGATGGATTTTATAAAACCACGATGGATGAAATTGCAGCGGAATTAAAAATGAGCAAAAAGACCATCTACAAATTTTTCCCTTCAAAGGAAGACCTTGTAAAAGCAATTGCAAAATATTTTATGAACAAAATGAAAAACACTATTCTTCCTGCTTTGAATTCAGATAAAAACGCAATTGAGAAACTTGGTGATCTCATTAAAATACTTGCAAAAGTTTCTGAGAAAATTTCAGCCTCGCGTATGGAGGAACTGAAAAGACACTTCCCTTCTTTATGGAATGACATTGATAGTTTCAGAACAGAAATGATGTTTGGTAATATCACAAAAGTTATTGACCAGGGGAAAAAAGAAGGTTTATTCATTGATTATCCGACAAATATTATCATGAATGTTCTCGTAGCTTCGATAAGAACAATTGTTAATCCTGATTTTATTATGAATAATAATTATTCATTGATTGAAGCAGCCAGATATGCATTCAGAATTGTTATCAGCGGGATACTTACCGACAAAGGGAAAAAAGAATTTAATAAATCATTTAATAAGGTACTACAATGAGAAGTTTAATAATTCTGTCAACAGTGACACTCATTTTTCTGATATCTAGCTGCGGTAATAACAAACAACCAGATTCAATTGACGCATCCGGAACTATCGAATCAACAAACGTAATAGTGAGTGCAAAAACTTCAGGTGAAATTTTAAAGATTAACTTCACTGAGGGAAGTAAAATAAATGCCGGCGATACAATTCTGATTATTGATCACGAACATCTTGATTTGCAGCTTCTTCAGGCAATTGCTGTAAAGAATGCCGCTGAAGCTCAGTTAAGGTTAATGCAAAAAGGTGCCCGTGAAGAAGACATTATTCAGGCAGAACAAAATCTCAACCAGGCAAAAGTAAATTTAGAAACTGCTGAAAAAGATAAAATCAGGATGCAAAATTTATTTGACACACATTCTATTACTCAAAAACAATATGAAGATGCTGCTGCAAAATATGATTTAATGAATGCTCAGTATAAATCAGCACAGGAAAATTATGCTAAAGTGAAAAAGATTTTCCGTCCGGAAGAGATTGAGCAGGCAAAAGCAAATCTTGATAAAGCTGTTGCTGGTGTTGAGTTATTACAAAAAAATATTCGCGATAGTTATGTTACCTCACCCATAAATGGATTCCTCGTAAAAACTTTTATCGAGCGTGGAGAAAGTGTAATACCAATGTCTTCACTTTTCAAAGTGTCTGATCTCGATATTATCGAGCTGGAGATATATATTTCTGAGGAAGAACTTGGTTACGTTAAGCTGGGACAAAAAACTGATATATCAGTTGATTCTTTTAAAGATAAAACTTTCGAGGGAAAGGTAACTTACATCTCTCCCGAAGCTGAATTCACTCCAAAGAATATCCAGACAAAAGATGAACGGACAAAACTGGTTTATGCAGTTAAAATTACAATTCAGAATAAAGACTACTATCTTAAATCTGGTATGCCCGCGGATGCTGTAATAAGATTACAATATTGAAAGATTAAAAATTAAAAGATTAATGAATTCGGTAATTAAAATAGAAAACTTAAAAAGAAGCTTTGGCGATATTGTTGCAGTAAATGGTGTTTCATATTCTGTTGACAAAGGTGAAATGTTCGGACTTGTCGGACCGGATGGTGCTGGTAAAACAACAACAATAAGAATTTTAATCGGTTTATTAAATGCTGATTCGGGAAATGCCGAAGTACTTGGTTTTAATATTAAATCACAAAAAAATAAAATAAAAAATGAGATCGGTTACCTGTCTCAAAAGTTTTCATTGTACGGTGATCTGACAGTCGATGAGAACATTGAGTTTTTTGCTGACATCCACAGAGTAAAGAATTTCAAAGAAAGAAGAAATGAACTGCTTGAGTTCACAAGGTTAACTCCTTTTCGTGATCGTCTGGCAGATAAGTTGTCCGGTGGAATGAAACAGAAACTCGCACTTGCCTGCACACTAATCCATAAACCAAAAATAATTTTCCTCGATGAACCAACCACCGGGGTTGATCCTGTTTCGAGAAGAGATTTCTGGAAAATACTTTCAAATCTCCTTAAAGAAGGAATAACAATATTTATGACCACTCCATATCTTGATGAAGCTGAAAGATGTAACAGAGTTGCTCTTATGAATAACGGAGAAATAATAAGCTACGATACACCTAAAAATGTTAAAGCTTCACTGAAGGAACAGATAGTGGAAATTGTATGTTCACCAATTCGTGAAGCATACAATACAATTAAGGTTAATACTGAATATGAAGTTCAGATGTATGGCGATAGATTGAATGTAGCAATAAAAAATTACGATGAACAGTATAAAAATCTGGAGAAACTCTTAACTGACACTAACGTTGTTATTTATGATCATCGAGTTATTCCGCCATCGCTTGAAAATGTTTTTATTCACCTGATAAGTAAAGCATTATAAAAAAGGAAATGGAAATGAAAAAAATATTTTTTATTTCAATCGTATTATCTGTAATTCAATTTGCACAAACAAAAGAATTAACGCTTGATGAAAGCCTGCGGATTGGATTGCAAAACAGCCGGCAAATAAAAATATCAGAATCTGTTTTACGAAGTTCTGACGAGAAAATAACCGAGTATTCTTCTCAAATGCTTCCAAAGCTTAGTCTGAGTGCCGGTTATACATATATGAATCTGAATGATCCAACAGAAATAGGTTTTGGTCCGTTCCCAATGACAGTTAAAAATCCATTCACTCTGTACGGAATGCAGCTTTCAATTCAACAACCAATTTTCACAGGGTTTCAACTCTCATCATTAAAAAGCTCTGCAGAAAATATTTATGAAGCAATGAGTTCAGATCATCAAAAAAATATTAATAATAAAGCTTTTGAGATTTACTCGGCGTACTGGAATTTATTTAAAACACAGAAACAGGTTGAACTTATTGAGGAACGGATGACTTCGCTTGATGAAGATCTGAGAAGGACGAAGGATTTTGTTGATAACGGTTTGGCTACTATGAACGATTATTTGAGAATAGAGTTGCAGGTTTCAAATACCAGGCTGCAATTGATTGATGCAAAAAATGCACGTGAAATTTCAAGAGCCGCATTTAATCAATCAATCGGATTTCCATTGAACGATTCAACAAAGATTGATTCTGATTTAGTCTTTCATCAACCTGATTATCCCGAATATGAAGAATTAATTATGGAAGCAGAAAACAACCGGCAAGAATTGAAATCAATTGAATTTAAAATTCTTGCTGGTGAAGATAAAATAAGTGCCGCTAACTCCAATTGGTGGCCAAAACTTTATGCATCCGGAAATTTTCTTCTTTATAATGTAAATGCTGAAACATTTTCAATGGAAAATGAAAAGCTTCAAGCCTGGTTTGCAGGTTTGTCACTGAGTTGGGACTTGTGGAATTGGGGGAACACTTCATCAAAATCTGCACAAGCTGAAGAAGAGGTTCTTCAAAATAGAGAATCATTAGAACTTCTGAAAGAGCAAATTGAAATTGAAGTTTATAACGCCTATCTGGCATTAAATAGTAATGCTGAAAAAATAAAAGTAAGTCAACTTGCAGTTTTATCTGCAGAGGAAAACTTCCGGATCGTTAATGAAAAGTATGAACATCAACTTGCAACCGCAAATGACCTGATTGATGCTGAAGTTGCACTGCTTAACTCCCGGTCAATGCTCACAATTTCTCAGGCGGATTTTGAACTTGTAAAGGTCAGGTTGAATCTTGCAATTGGCAGGAAAATATATTGAATGAATGGAACACAGAATACAGTAATCGAACAGATTTTCTCAGATCAAAATCAACGATCATTGGCTAAATCTGCGTCATCTGCCTAATGACAGACAGGTCAGCGTTCTATAAAATATCTATAAAAAAATGAATAGCATAGAAGTAAAAGAGTTAACAAAAAAATTCGGCAGCTTTACCGCTGTTGATAAAATTTCATTCAACGTCGAGCAAGGTGAGATTCTCGGTTTCCTCGGAGCGAACGGCGCCGGAAAATCGACAGCAATCCGAATGATGACGGGAATTCTGGAACCCACATCCGGTGACGCATTAGTTGGGGGTTTCAGCATAATGAAAGAGCCAGACAAAGTAAAAACTCAAATCGGTTATATGTCACAGAAGTTTTCGTTGTATAATGATCTCACAGTAGAAGAAAATATCCGATTCTTTGCAGGTGTATATGGATTGACAGGACAAAAATTTTCTGATAGAAAGAAATGGGTTTTGAAAGTTGCTAATCTCGAAGGAAAGGAAAAACTGTTAACTGGTTCTTTACCTGGTGGTATTAAACAAAGACTTGCACTTGGCACTGCAGTAATACACGAACCAAAAATCGTTTTTTTGGATGAGCCCACAAGCGGTGTTGATCCAATTTCAAGAAGAAATTTTTGGGATTTGATAAATGATCTCTCAGCTTCAGGGATAACTGTTCTGGTAACAACTCATTACCTTGATGAAGCAGAATTCTGCAATGATATAATTCTGATAAATGCGGGACGATTAATCGCTCAGGGAAATTCCAAAACATTAAAAACTGATTACATTAAAAATACAATACTTGAAATCGAATCAGATCGTGTGGTTGACAGTATGAGCATTCTTGAAAAAGAAAATTGGGTCGGCGAGACATCAATTTTTGGAAATTATATTCACATTATATTAAATGACAACTCAAAAACTGAAGCAGATGTCAGGGAAATTCTAACAAACAAAAATTCAATAAAAGTACACAGGATTGATAAGATAGTGCCAACGCTGGAAGATGTATTTATTCATTTGCTCGAAAAGGATAAAAAAAATGTTTCATAGAGCTTATGCAATTGCAAAGAAAGAAATCAGACAGTTGAAGCGTGATAAAGAAATGCTTTTTATTGTATTCTTTTTCCCGGTTGTGCTGCTGGCAATTTTCGGCTATGCTATCAACTTCGATGTCAAACATATTAAAATTGCAGTTTTTGATCAGGATAAATCTGAATACACAAGAGAATATTTAAACGGATTGATAAGCTCAGAATATTTTAACCTCATTACTTATATTGATAACGATGCTGAGATTAAAAAATTACTTGATGAAAAAAAAGTTCAGGCAGTTATAGTTTTTCCAAATGATTTGTCGAAAAGACTAAATAATAACGAAGAAGTAAAAGTCCAGTATCTGGTTGATGGAGTAGATGGAAACACAGCAAATGTAATCGTCAACTATGTAAATGCAGCAACATTCGGTTATTCAATAAAGCTGACAAAAGAATATCTGGCAGTAACCGGGAAGCAATCTTATATTCCGATAAATCTTGAACCAAGGTTTTGGTTCAATCCCGAACTCGAAAGCACTAAGTTTTTAATCCCTGGATTGATGGGAATGATATTAATTATAACAGCCGTGGTTTCTGTTTCATTATCAATAGTGAGAGAAAAAGAAAGAGGAACAATTGAACAGTTAAATGTATCACCGCTTTCGTCTTTCGAATTGATTATCGGAAAAACAGCACCATATATCGTTATATCGCTGATCAATGCCACAATTGTATTACTTGCAGGTTACATTTTATTCGGAATCGTAATTAAGGGAGATATTTTTTTACTCCTGATCGGTACATTAATATTTTTATTCGCAGCCCTCGGACTCGGTATTTTCATTTCAAGTGTATCCGATTCACAGCAGGTCGCTTTTCAGGCAGCGAATATTACTTCTTTGCTGCCTTCGCTTATATTATCCGGATTTATTTTCCCGATTGAAAGTATGCCAACGATTATTCAATGGATTACAAATATTACTCCGGCAAAATTTTACATTGTAACATTAAGAGCAATTTTATTGAGAGGTGTCGGTATTTCAGCTTTCTGGGAACAGTTAATTTATATGTTGATCTTCGGCGTGATCTTTATTGCACTTGCTACTTTTGTTGACCGAAGAGCTAAGACAACATAAAGAGCAAGTTAATCACTTTATTAACAAGAGAATATTAAAATGAAAACGATTTATGAATTTGTTATAAAAGAACTTCTGCAATTTAAACGTGATAGAAAAATGCTGGCGGTTGTTTTTATGGCGCCAATACTACAATTAATATTGCTTGGTTATGCTGCTAATATGGATGTTGATGTTGTTCACACTACAATATTTGATCAGGATAGAACTGCTGCCAGCAGAAAATTTATTAAAAATTTTGATGAGTCCGGTTACTTTGCAATTGATTATTATGCCTCCAACTATGCTGAAGTAACTGAACTTATTGATAAAGGCAAAACCCTTGTAGCAATTGTAATTCCTAACGACTTCGAAAAGAAATTATATAGACGAGAAACCGTTGCAATTCAAACATTATTCGAAGGATCTGATGGCAATAAGTCTTCAATTGCATTAGGATACATTCAGGGAATAACAAACCGTTATTCACAACTAATTGTAAACGAAACTAAAGATAAATATGGAATGAAACTTCCTCTGGCGGGTTCACTCGTCCCTGAAGTAAGAGTGTGGTATAATCCTGAGATGAAAACACAAAACTATATGGTTCCGGGAATTATGGGACTTATACTGATGATAACAACTTTATCGCTGATGTCAATGGCTGTAGTCAGGGAAAGAGAAATCGGAACACTCGAACAATTAATTGTTACACCGATAAAACCTTATCAGCTTATTCTTGGTAAGTTGATTCCTTTTACAATTATTGGTTTTGTCGTTATGATAATTGTAATGATAATAATGACGCAATGGTTTGGTATTGTTGTACGGGGGAGCAGATTATTTCTTCTGTTCACAGCATTATTATTTGTGCTGTCAAATCTTGGACTAGGCTTATTCTTGTCAACAGTTTCTAAAACACAAAACCAGGCAATGATGGCTTCTGTATTTGCTTTGATGATGCCGATGATTTATTTGTCCGGGTTTGCATTCCCGATTGAAAATATGCCTGAAGTAGTACAATACATAACTTATCTTATTCCTTTAAGATATTTTATTACGATACTTCGTGGTATCGTACTGAAAGGTATCGGGTTTACATCGTTGTGGCTGGAAACTTTAATACTTTTCGGAATGGGAGTAGGGATTTTAATTTTAAGCTCATTAAGATTTAGTAAGAAAATTGAATAATATATCGAAAGGATAAATAAGATGAAAAATTATAAACCAAAATTCTGGCAGATTATTTTAACTTATGCGATTGTTCTCCTGCTGATGTTAATATTTTACTCAACTGATTCAAAAGCACAATCAAAAGAAGATTATAAAATTCTTGATTTGAAAACAGAAATCGGTGAAGGAAAAGATCAGGAAGTAAAAATTCTCTTTGAAGGTGAAAGAAGAAAAATTGCTCAGCTAACTCTCAGGAATGGAAAACGTCTCGAATCTCACAGTGTTGAAGAACCAATAGTTATACAGTGTATTGCAGGCAGTGGTGAAGTGTTGATCCAAAATGATGAAGCTGAAAAAACAATTGAATTATTACCAGGAAAAACTTTAACTATTGAAGGCAGAGTGCTGCATGATGTAATTGCCAGACCTGAAGTATCTATTTTGCTGATACGGTTTCTCGATTCTAAAAATGAATCTAAAAATTAAGTCATCCAGATTCAATAAATATGAAACTCAAAAAGAAAAAATTAGCACAACTGCTTGAACAGCTTGAAGAAATAAAAGTTCAAGCTTCAGAATTTGAAAAAAAATATTCCAAAGAATTTGAAATGATTCATTCTGCAAATCTTACAAGTGCAAAGAATTTAATTCACTATCTTGCACTTCGGAATCAGGATATTCGGGAAATACAAAACACATTATGGCAGCTTGGAATATCACGTCTCGGAAGAGCCGAAAGCCACGTGATGGCAAGTATTATTTCTGTTCAGAATATCCTTAAAGGAATTTTAAACGAATTGCCGGTCGAATCAGAAAAACCGGAAATCAGTTTTAAAAAAGGAAGAAAGATTTTAAAAACAAATACCTCTTCCCTGCTTGGTAAAAAACTTAAAGGCAGCAAAGTCAGAATTATGGTTACACTTCCCACCGAAGCTGCAGATGATTATAAACTGGTTAAAAAACTTTTTAATGCCGGAATGAACAGTGCAAGAATAAATTGTGCGCACGATGACTCAATTGTATGGGAAAGAATGATTAAAAATATAAAAAAAGGAAAAAAGCAGACCGGCAGGAATTGCAAAATATGTATGGACCTTGGCGGACCGAAACTCAGAACAGGTTCAATGCGAAGTGGACCCAAAGTTATTCATCTTACTCCGGAAAGAGATCTTATCGGGAAAGTAACTTCACCTGCAGAAGCGTGGCTTATTGCTGAAGGAAGTATTCAACTTGAAAAAATCAGAATAGCTGACGAGGAAATTCTGATTCCATTGTCTGAAGAGTTTTTAAACTCGCTCAAACCAAAGGACGAAATTATATTCATTGATTCAAGAGATAAAGAAAGAAAGTTTATTGTCGATAAAAAGTTTAACGAAAGAAGATTAGTTCGCTGCTTTGAATCGGCTTACATTAAAACCGGAACAACTTTTACATTGAAAAATAAACGCAGCACAAACGGGATGATCGCAAATGTTGGTGATCTTCTGCCACTGGAAGAATCAATAATTTTGAAACAGGGAGATTGCTTAATTATTCACAGTGAGCCCATTCCCGGTGAACCTGCAGAATTCAACATCGAAGGTGAATTATTAAAACCTGCACACATCTCCTGCACTCTGCCTGAAATTTTTAGCGATGTTAAACCGGGTGAAATAATAATTCTCGATGATGGAAAAATTGAAGGAGTAATTAAAAATGTTGAACAGGATAAAATCGAGGTCGAAATAACATACTCAAAAGAAGAAGGCTCAAAACTAAGAGCAGATAAAGGAATTAATCTTCCCGAAAGTAAACTCTCTGTAAATGGATTGACTGAAAAAGACAAAGAAGATCTGAAATTTATTGCTAAAAATGCCGATGTGGTTAACTGTTCGTTTGTGAACTCAGCGGAAGACGTAAAAATTATTCTTGATGAACTTAAAAACCTCGACGCAAAGGAGATTGGAATAATTTTGAAAATAGAGACACGAAAAGCATTTGAAAATTTACCCTCAATTTTGATTACCGCTATGCAGCATTATCCTGTTGGAGTGATGATTGCCCGCGGCGATCTTGCAATTGAATGCGGCTGGAAAGATCTTGCTAAAATTCAGGAAGAAATTTTATGGCTTTGCGAAGCTGCCCATCTTCCGATAATCTGGGCAACGCAGGTTCTTGAAACAATGGCAAAAAAGGGAAGACCATCGCGTGCAGAAATTACTGATGCAGCATTTGCAGGAAGAGCAGAATCAGTAATGCTTAATAAAGGTCCTTATATTTTTGAAGCAATACAAATTCTTGATGTGATTATAAGTTCGATGCAGGATTACCAGGATAAAAAAACTCCGTTGATGCCAAAGCTAAAGTTTAAAAAGTAAATGTAAAAAAGAATGGGAGAGAGATCATATCCTACACTGTAAATAATGAACACATAAAAAAATTTCAATCATTAAAGTATGAATTACACGAAAATTTTTGATAAAATCGTATTTGATAAATTTTACGAAAAGCATTTTAATCAGGAAATAATGCAGTCGGAACTTCTACGCGAGTATGTGCTTGGTGGAGTAATTTTTCTTTTTGCATCCGGTTCTTTTATCAATGTTTTTTTCTTCAGTACAAATTACGGCGATAAAATTCCAGAATTAGTCACTGCCTCTGCATGGATTTTAATTCTTTTTCTTTTTCTCGTTGTACGCTCATTTGCTGTAAGAAGAATTATAAAAAGTCGAATGAAGAAGGGAAAAGAACTTCCCTACTATCTCAGATATGTTAATGCATTTTTGGAAACTTCTTTTCCAACCATCGGTTTATTAATTCTTTCGATATATATTGATCCTGCCGCCGTACTCGTTTCGCCCATGCTGATGCTGTACTTTTTAATCATAATTATTTCAAGTCTTGAACTTGATCCTCGTATCAGTTTCTTTATCGGTGCGGTTGCTGCAATCGAATATCTTTTAATTGTTTTGTTTCTAATAAAGGATACTGAATATCACACGCATATTAATGTGCTTGGTTTGCCGATTGCATATTTCGTCAGTAGTGTGATTCTTTTTGTATCCGGTATTTTAGCAGGAATAGTTTCCATACAGATAATAAAAAAAGTGTTTAATGCTTTTCAGGCAGTTGAAGAAAGAAATGAACTGGAGAAAATTTTTGGTCAGCAGGTATCGAAAGAAATTGTGGATGAATTCATAAAGAACAAAATGATAATTGAGAATCAGACGCGAACGGCTTGTATTATGTTTCTTGATATCCGTGGCTTTTCAAATTTTTCTGAAGGTAAAACTCCCGAAGAGATAAACAAATATCAGAACAGTACTCTCGGTTTTATGATTGAAATTGTAAATAAGCACAGTGGGATTGTGAACCAGATTCTCGGTGATGGTTTTATGGCAACTTTCGGCGCACCAATACAAAAAGAAAATTATTGCACAGATGCTGTTAACGCTTCGCTTGAAATTATTTCTTCACTGAAATTGAAAAATGAAAACAAAGAAATTCCGTTTACAAATGTGGGAATTGGTTTACACTCCGGTGAAGTGATAACCGGAAATGTTGGTACTGCCGATAGAAAACAATACTCAGTAATCGGAAACTCTGTGATAATGGCAGCTCGGCTTGAACAGTTAAATAAAGAATACAATACAAATATTTTAATTTCAAAAGAAGTACTTGACAAAATTTCAATTCAAAATATCAACGCTGTATTTCTGGGCTCTGTAAATGTAAAAGGAAGATCTGCACCTGTTGAAGTATATAAACTAGCTTAAATAAATTCCGCTTAAAATAAAATTCTTCTGTAAGTTAGCTTATAAAATTTTTCCAGTTATTCATGATTTTCATAACCTATGCCCAGAATAAAAATTGAACTTCCTCAAAAATTTATTTTCAAAACTGAATTAGCACTCCGCATAACAGATATTAACTATGGTGGTCATCTTGGAAATGATTCATTACTTTCTATAATTCATGAAGCAAGAGTTAGATTTCTCAATCATCTCGGATATTCTGAATCAAATTTAGAAGGAAACGGAATAATAATGATTGACGCAGCCATTCAATATAAATCGGAAGGATTTTACGGAGATTCATTAATCATCGAAATAGATGTTAATGGTTTTTCGGGGATAGGATGTGATTTTGTTTACCGCATTACAAACAAAAGTACCGGAAAAGAAATTGCTCTTGCCAAAACCGGAATAGTTTTCTTCAATTATGAAAAAAGAAAAACAGTTTCAGTGCCTTCAAAATTTGTATTGAAGATTGAGAGTTTAACTTGATTGATAATATTATTTTCACCGGAAATGTTATTGCTCCTGTATTCCTGCTGGTTGCGCTTGGCTACTTTGTAAAGAGAATTAATGTCATAAACGAAAATTTTGTTGAAGTGACTTCAAAGTTCGTTTATTCAGTTTCGCTGCCAGCACTTATATTTATTAACATCGCCAGGATAGATTTAAGCGAAGCAATAGAATTTGACCAAATTATTTATGTATATGCTGCAACGCTGATCAGCTTTTTTCTAATATGGATTTTTTCAATTCCATTTATTAAAGACGGAAAAAACCTTAGTGTATTTGTTCAGGGTGCTTATCGAAGTAACTTTGCAATCGTTGGATTGGCAATTATCTCAAAACTATTCGGAGCTTATGCACTTGGTAAAGCAGCCATTGTTCTCGCTTTCATTTTACCACTATATAATATTCTCGCTGTAATAATCTTAACTGTTCCGCTTCGTAAGGAAAGAAAGTTAGATATGAAATCAACGGCGTATGAAATTTTGTTTAATCCACTGATCATTGCCGTGATAGTAGGTTTGCCCTTCTCATATTATAAAATTGAATTGCCTTATTTCATAAATTTAACAATTGGTTTTTTATCAGAACTTGCTTTGCCGCTGGCATTAATTGGTATTGGTGGTTCATTAAATATTCAAAATATAAAAAAAGCTTCCGGGCTTGCGTTTACATCCTCCGCATTAAAAATAACTGTCGTGCCTTTACTCTTAACTCTTGGCGCATACCATTTTGGTTTCAGAGGATTGGATTTGGGGATTATGTTTATCTTGTTTGCTTCTCCGACTGCAATAGTAAGCTTTATTATGGCAGAAGCGATGGGTGCAAACGGCAAGCTTGCAGGAAATATTGTGTTGATCAGTACTGTTGCATCGGTTATTACAATTGCATTCGGGATAGTAATTCTGAAGGAACTTTCATTAATTTGAAATTAAAATCCGGTTATGTTTTCAATGGCTAAAAAAATAAGTGATGAGGCAGTAAAAAAACGTACAGGTAAAAACTGGAAGGAATGGTTTTCGGTTTTAAATAAAGCCGGTGCAAAGAAAATGGAACATAAAGAGATAGCTTTATTGCTTTCTGAAAAATATCATGTGTCCGATTGGTGGTCACAGATGGTTACAGTACAATATGAACAGGATATTAAAGGAAGGAAAAAGCATGAAACTTCAACCGGATTTCAGATTAGTAAAAGCAAAACATTTTTGTTTTCAGTATCCAAAATTTTCAGTGCTGTGCAATCTGCTTCTCAAAGAAAATTATGGTTGATGAATAACGATTTCAAAATTACTTCTTTAACAAAGAATAAATCTATCAGGGCGAAATGGGTTGACGGTTTCACAAATATTGAAATACAACTTTATGCTAAAGAGAAATTCAAAACTCAGCTTGTAGTACAGCACAACAAACTGACATCTGAAAAAGAAGCTGATAAAATGAAAATCTATTGGGAAAAGAAACTGTATAATCTTAACAATTATCTGAATGAAAAGTAGAGTATATAATGAAAGTATTATTAGATCTTTGCGTTGTTCCAATTGGCGTAGGTGTATCCGTTTCAGAATATATTGCTGCCTGTCAGCAAATTCTGAAGCAAGCAGGTCTGAAACACGAAATGCATATGTATGGTACCAACATCGAAGGTGATTGGGATAAAGTAATGACTGCCGTAAAGAAATGTCATGAAGTTGTCCATCAAATGGGCGCCCCAAGAATATCCAGTTCAATCAGACTGGGAACCCGAACTGATAAAAATCAAACTATGGAAGATAAAATAAAAAGTGTGATAGATAAACTTTAATAGTGTACCGTACTTTATCAATAAATTGCATTGATTAATTTCTATTATTAAAAGTAAATAGTTTCTTAACATTTATGGAGATTTAATGTACAAAATAGTTTTATTACGTCACGGAGAAAGTACATGGAATAAAGAGAATCGTTTTACCGGCTGGACGGACGTTGATCTCTCTGAAAAAGGTTTTCAGGAAGCAAAAAAAGCCGGACAAGTTTTAAAAGCTGAAGGTTATAAATTTGATATTGCTTATACATCTGTTCTGAAAAGAGCTATCCGGACTTTATGGATATCTCTTGATGAAATGGATTTAATGTGGATTCCTGTAATTCGTAACTGGCGATTAAATGAAAGACACTACGGTGCATTACAAGGATTGAACAAAGCTGAGACAGCACTAAAGTTTGGTGAAGACCAGGTAAAAATCTGGAGAAGAAGTTATGATATACAGCCACCTTTTTTAGATAAGAATGATGAAAGATATCCGGGTAAAGATCCGCGCTATGCTGATTTAACTGAAAATGAATTACCGTTAACTGAATGTTTGAAGGATACAGTTGCACGTTTCGTTCCTTATTGGGAAGGAACAATTACTAATTCAATCAAACAAGGAAAAAAAGTTTTAATCACAGCACACGGAAACAGTCTTCGCGCTTTAGTGAAATATCTGGACAATATCTCCGATAAAGAAATTGTCGAATTGAATATCCCGACAGGAATACCACTTGTTTATGAACTTGATAACAATCTGAAATCAATAAAAAGTTATTATCTTGGTAACCAGGAAGAAATTGCAAAAGCAGCAGCGGCTGTCGCAAACCAAGGGAAAGTGAAATAATAATAATAATTCAGAATCTATCTTTATCCCAAACATCTCATAAAATTAGCCTTGACTTTGTGATTTCCATTAACCATCTTTTTACAAGATTTTTAACAATTAATGCATTCGGGAGTTTCTTTTATGCTGAAAAAAATATTCTTCATCTCAGTATCCATTCTACTCTCTATCACATCAACAAATGCTCAAACAGTTTTCGGTAAATACGCCGGTGAATTTATGGCGATCGGTATCGGCGGAAGACCACTTGGAATGGGTGGAGCGTTTACGGGAATTGCAGATGACGTAACTTCGGGTTATTACAACCCTGCAGGATTAGCTAATATAAATTATCCTCAACTTTCCCTAATGCATTCGGAACAGTTTGGCAATCTTGTTAATTATGATTACGGCGCAGTTGCAATTCCTTTTCAGGAAGATATGAGTTTTGGATTAAGTGTAATGCGTCTTGCAGTTGATGGTATTCCCGATACCAGAAATGCATTGATTGACGGTCAAACCGGTCAGCTCATTACTGATATCAATAACATGTATGCTCGTCTTGATTACTCAAAGATTACTGAATTCAGCAATCAGGATTGGGCAGTCTATCTTTCATTTGCAAAAAGACAATGGAAAGATTTTTATTGGGGCGCAAATGTTAAAATAATCCGCAGAGATATTGCTGAATTTGGCGCAACCGGAATTGGATTTGATATTGGAGCGTTCTGGATGCCAATTGAAAATTTAAGCGTAGGTGGAAATCTTCAGGATGCAACAACTACTTTAGTTGCCTGGAGTACTGGAACTAATGAACTTATTTCTCCAACGCTTAAATTAGGAAGTGCTTATAGAATTACTGAAATACTCGGCGGATATATTATGCCCGCTGTTGATATTGATGTTCGTTTTGAAAACCGACAATTTGCATCACAATTTAATGTTGGTCCTGTAAGTTTCGATGCTCATGCAGGTCTTGAGTGGAATATTAAAAATCTGGTTTATGTTCGAGGTGGTTACAGTGATGTAAAGCAATTTACGGTAGGTGCTGGAGTTAAGCTGCCAAAGTTAAACATCGATTATTCATTCGCTCGTTTTAGTCAATCTGAATTAGACAGACTTCCTGACTCACACAGAATTTCACTGATTCTTACACTTGAAGAACCGAGATTTATGAGGGATGGTCTATAGACTACTTCTTCTCATTGATAACTGACGCCACTAATTCTTCAACAGTATCAACTAAACGTTTAGCTTTAATTGGTTTGGTCAGATAGATATCCGCACCAGCTTGTTCTGCTTTAATTTTATTCTCTGCAAAGATGTGAGCCGATAAACAAATAATTGGAAGATGAGCAGTCATTGTATTATTTCTGATTTCTTTGATCAATTCTACACCATCGTTGCCATCTTTTAATGAAATATCCATAATCACGGCATCGTACTCATTCTCTTTCAACAATTTGTTCATTGATTTTTTAGTATCACAAAAATCTGTTTCAAATTTTTTTCTAAGAATAATTTCAAAAAATTTCTGATTCTCAACTTCGTCTTCAACGATTAATAAAACTGGTTTTCTGGATTTAGTTGTTGGGTTCATTTTTCAGCCTTTATTTCTTAAAGAATGAAGAGGAATTTGTGTCTGTTTAATCTACACTCAACAGATCACTGAAGTGCTCCATTCTCTGAGTTCCCCTGTTGATAATTTGGTGGATAAGGACCCTCTGCCGGGACTTGCCTTGTATTGTTCATTATAAAAAAAATTGTAAGGATGACAAGTATAAGTACGGTCCAAATAGTACTTTTATGTTTAGCATAAAACTCGGGCTCACTTTTGTCTTCCCTTTTGATTGTTTGTTTGCCAATGGGATAATTAGCTTTTGATTGTGAGGTTTTATTTTTTCTTGACATTATAAGACAATTACATTAATCGAAGATATAGATATATTTTATTTTGTTTATAAAGATAACATGAAAATGGGTATCATCATTAATAAAATCAGAATAATTGTTTTAAGATTTTATTATCTTTAATCCATTACAATCGAATAAAAATGACAACCCTCAATATTCATAGCACACGAATAATTGGATTAAAACTTTATAGTTCGGTAGCAATTCGTGTAATTTTTACAATTGCTTCAACTTTAATTATCTTGGTAACTCCACACGTAATGAAAACTATTTAACCTTCACAATTTTGGATATTAGTCATAACTTAGATTTCAGGTCAGTTGATATACAGATTTTCGATAGATATAGCACTAATTAGGTGTAAAAGCCCTTTCAATTAATTGTAAATATTTCTGAGAATCATCATTTCATATAATGACTGAGAAGAAAATATCGTGAACATTCGATTTAATCCAAACCTTAACTAAATAATGTATTGGTATGATAATTGTCTTTAATTTAGAGCTTTTTTGATTAGTGGTTGAGTCAAATTTACTGAATGTGGAAAAAGATTTTGCATTTCATCTTTAACAATGAACTACAAATTTTACTGAATTTGATAATTAAATAATTTTCAAGATTAAATAGAGGACATAGATGCTTAATAGAAAAAGAAATTTGGATAATACCGGTCATACTTTAGTTGAACCACCGGTAAGAGCAGATGATGGATTAGAAGAAGAACTAGATAGTTTTACCAGAGCGGCGGTAACCAGAATAAGATTTAATACCATAATCAAGCCTGCAATAATCTCTGCGATTGCATTAGTAATTTCTTTCTTCATTGATGTTGCAAACGTCCCGATTTTAGGTGAAGTGACCTTTGATCTGGCACGTTCATTATTTCCAGGTTGGCAAGCTCCCATAGAAGCATTTGAGCCATATAGTTTCTGGTGGTTACCAGTAGCCGTTTACGCCCTCTTTATTTTTGTTGCCTATTTAGCATATAACAAACTTAAATTAGAAATTATCCGAACACCTGCCTCAGAAACAATCGACAGGATTATTGAATCTTCAACGAGTGTTGTCGATTCAATCTCTACTGCACTTCCTTTGATAGGTGCAGCAATTCTTCTTGTGAGCATCAAGCTTGGTGAAGAAGTGTTTCTTGGTCTTTCAGTACCCTTTGAAATAAAAGCTCTGATTATTTTGGCGATGGGAAAATTATTCCAGCCGGTTTTAGATCAGCTTGGTGTGGACTTCCAAAATGTCGTCAACCACGTAAAAGATATCAGAGATAAGTATTTTTCACGAATACAGATTGAAAGCTCAAAGAGTCTGATTAAACAGTTTAACCAATCTGGAGTAGGTGGAGCAGCAGTTACAGTACAGGATCTGGAAAAATATAAATCACTCGTTACTGAATCTGCACGTTTAAGTGAAATAATGCATAAAAATTTTGCTTCAGTGAGTTCAATGGTGGAAAAGGTAAATTCAATGCAACTTATAACTACTGAAAAAATTCAACAGTTGAACACACTTGCAAATTCAATTACACAAGCTTCATCCTCACTAACGGATGAAAAAACTCTTATTGGATTAAAGCATCTTGAAGCAATTGTAAAAAAGTAAAGGTATAAAGATGACCAGACGAGAACGTGATAGTAAATTTGTTATCTACCAGGTACTTTACATTTTTGTAATAACGGTACTTGCGCTCAAAGGAGCTGACCTTGATTTGAGAAGAGTTGCTCTTGAAGATGAGACGGTTAAAGTAAGTGTTCGTGATTCTTTGATTTCTGTACTCGATTCATTATATGCACTTGGCATTGACTTCTCGATCAAAATTGATCCGAATGTGTTAGTTGAAAATGAGGAGATGAAAGAACAGATAGCTGCGATGAACCGGAAACTTGAAGCTGTTAAGGATTATATCCCGCCTCCAAAAGAAAAGGATAAAATAAAAGAGGAACCAAAGGAAGAGCAATTAAAAATGCAGCTTCCTATTTCACTTAAACAAACATTTATCCAGAACACCTGGAATACTGCAAAGAACAGTGGAACGGTACCTACAACTATTATAGATCCGCGCGACCGGAAAATAATTGCGACAATTCCTCCGGGTCAGGAAACTAAATTTGATTTAACAGATCAAACAGAAGTTATCGTGGCATTCGGAAGTCAGGAAGAACGTGTAAAAGTTGGACCAAATAAACCACCTGAAATAAAAATTGAAAGAGTAACCACCAAAATGAATGCTCAGGATATTTATGTTCAGGAATTACAGAGAATAACCGCTTTCAATGTGACTATTATCGACAGCCGACCAGAACAATTAAAAGTTAGTTACTCGGGTCCAATTTCCGTTTCTGGTCCTCAGACTGATGCAAATGGTAATAAAGTTTACAATGTATCGTTAAAACTTGCAGCCAACGAAAATCAGTATGACGACTGGATCGATAAAAACGAAGGTCTGAGGGAAGCAGATGGAAGATACAAGGCTAATTTCTTCTTTACTGTTGTAGATGACAGAACAAAGGACAGGGTTCAGGTTGGTGATTCATTCTTCTTTACAGATTTTGCTAAATAAATATCAGGTATAACAAAATGAAATTTCCGAAACTTGTTGTAATAACATTAATCTTAATTGTCTCGACAGCATCGTTCTTATTCTCGCAGGAAGAAGAAGAACAAATAAACTACTTCCAGATGGAACCGCTTGATGATAGTTTATTCATTCATATCCAGCAAGCCTTATTCATTGATCCACCGGACCCAAAAGCTGAAATTATTGCAGATTTAAGAGATGCAAATAATCAGACTATTTCAATCAAAGGATCGCTTTATCCATTTCTTGCTCTGCCGCCGGAAATTAGGGCGCGTGTTATCACTTACCCATTCAAAATTAATCTTGAAGAAGATATTCATTACGGAAGTGTATTTTCAAGAGTGATCGAAAAAATAAAAATTAATAAAGTTCTTGATCCTCCATCCAAACAACAAATTTCTTCAACAATGTGGTACATAAATCCATTCTTTGAAATGTTCGGAGGAGAAAGACTTGGAATACCAATTAAGAAAGATATCGGGCTTTCATTTGGTTTGCTGACCAGGTATGAAGGACCTTTAAATACAAATTTTCTTGAAGCTAATTTTCACATACTTGGAGTTTATGGTGGTGTTTATACTAATGTCGATCCATTAGTAACATCTTTTAAAGATAATAATCATAATAACCTCATTTTCACAAACGGTTATCAGATTGGCTATGTTTTTCCATTTGGTAACTTTTTTGAAATTAGTTATCTCAGTTCTGTTGATGATTTCAGTGAAAGTCAGAAAACATCATTCCTCAATCCGGATAGAGGCGCTACGGTATTTAATAATGACAGCACTATTAGATATCAAGCATGGCTGGTTGATGATTCTTTCCTCAACTGGGAATTCAGATATCCTGTAAGATTACTTGGCGCTACTAAAGGAAGAGTTTATGCAGCAAGATATTTGAACGAATGGCATTTTGGATTTGATTTCAGAGAGATGTCACTTGCTGGCAGTACATTTGACTTTTTATTCGATGCGATGACGAGCAGTGAACACAGAAACCCCCAATATGTGATGACTCTTACAGTTCAGAAGGTTGCGGAAAGCTGGGCATTCAGTGCGTTTTCATTGGGCCCATCGTTAATACTTTCCAGACTTGAAGATGGCAGTTTTGGTGTTTATAAGATTTTCTTGAATATGCGATTTAAGATGGGTTCTTCGTTGTAGAATTTTTCTATACTCCGATTGTTTGCCCCGGTTTTTATTGCCGGGGTTTTTTATTTCTACAAATTTAACTGACCATTCTTTGTTAATTTACTATTATGAAAAATCAAATTATTCTTTGGCTAAGCAGTTTTGTAATTCTTTTCGTCATTGGATACATAAAAAACATTACAGATAAAGATTATCCTATGACAGGTACGTTCGGTATTGAAGGTTATAAAGTTTCTTATAAACTCGATAAAGTTTCGTACAATAAATTAACTTACCGGAACATTATCATCAGCGATATTAAAGGTGTAACCGGAAAATTTATTTGGCTTCAGGATGATAAGAAATACGAAATGAATATGAACGAAACTGAACGTGGACTGGTTATAGAAATTCCTGTACTAAAAGCGGGTAAGCAGATAAAGTACAAGGTTGTGTTATCTTACAAAAATAAAACTTATGAGATACCTGAATCTGGATATGTTACTTTAACTTTTTGGGGCAATATTCCTTCATCTGTTGAAACACTTTATTTTATCCTGCTGTATTGCGGAATATTAATATCACTTCGGGGCGCCCTGGAATTATTCAATCAGAATAAAAATCTAAAGAAGTATATTATAATAACCTGTTCACTTTTTATATCTCTTACAATTATTATTAATCCTCTTTATAATAGTTATAAACTTGGTGCTCTAAACCATTATGTTCCTAAAGTAACTGATTTGCTGGAAACATCAATGTTAATACTTTCACTTGTGTGGATAGTGGGCGCAGTTTTAATTTTTAACAGAAAGTTTACCAAAACAATTACTATGCTTATGACTACAGCTACAATAATTATTTTTTTTCTGCTTTGATATATTTATCGTTCAGAATTGAAATTATTTCAGGATGAATTTGGAGCGATGCCGCAACAGCACTCTTCCCTTTTATAGGATCATTTCCCTGATAATCAGTAATAATTCCGCCAGCACCTTTTATAATTGGAATCAGTGGAAGCAAGTCCCATTGTGCCATAACCGGATCAATCATTATATCAGCATAACCGGTAGCCAAAAGATAATAACCGTAACAATCTCCCCAATTACGGTAAAGTTTAACTTTTTTTATTAGTTCGTCAAACCTGCTTCTGTCTTGATACTTTTCAATATTCAAATGATCTGTTGTAAGTAAGACTGCTTCACTTAAGTTGACACAGTTTCTAACAGTTGTACTAACTCCATTGATTGTTGTTATAGAATTATCTCCGATTAAAAAATCATTTAGTATTGGATGATTATAAACTCCAAGTATTGGCTGATCATTTTTTAAAAGTCCTATTAAAGTACCAAAACTATATGCACCACAAATAAAACTTTTTGTCCCGTCAATCGGGTCGAGAATCCATTTGTAATCAGAGCCTTTGTTCGTTTCACCAAATTCCTCACCCATTATACCGTGTTCCGGAAAATGTTTTATTATCATTTCCCTCATTGCTTCTTCAGCTTTTTTATCAGCGATAGTTACCGGAGTGTTATCTGCTTTCGATTCGGCTGCGATTCCCGTTCTGAAATAATGTTTAATAATTCTAGCACTTACAGATGCAAGATCAGAGCAAAATTTTTTTAATTCGTTGAGTTCACTCATAGCGTATTAGATTTTCATTAAAGATGAATGGAAAATTAACTAAAAATCCTTTGTGCAAAGAGATAACAATAATTATATTTACAGCCCAAAATAAAAAACCGAAGAGTTGGCAGAGTCCCCGCATTTTGCGGGGTAAAGGTTGTTTATCCCGCTTTGCGAGAAATGTGGCGGTCTTAATATGTTTTACGTTTACATATTGAAAAGCCTAAAAGTTGATCGGTATTATATTGGTCATACTAAGGATTTAGAAAGAAGATTGACAGAGCATAATTCTTGTAAAACTAGATCTACAAAGGCTTATGTTCCTTGGAAAATTGTTTATTGTGAAAAATTCCTTACAAAGATTGAGGCTTATCAAAGAGAAATGGAAATTAAAAGTTATAAGTCTGGAATTAAGTTCAAAGAATTATTTAATCGGAGAGTTGGCAGAGTCCCCGCATTTTGCGGGGTAAAGGTTGTTTATCCCGCTTTGCGGGAAATGTGGCGGTCTTAATATGTTTTACGTTTACATATTGAAAAGCCTAAAAGTTGATCGGTATTATATTGGTCATACTAAGGATTTAGAAAGAAGATTGACAGAGCATAATTCTTGTAAAACCAGATCTACAAAAGCTTATGTTCCTTGGAAAATTGTTTATTGTGAAAAATTCCTGACAAAGATTGAGGCTTATCAAAGAGAAATGGAAATTAAAAGTTATAAGTCTGGAATTAAGTTCAAGGAATTATTTAATCGGAGAGTTGGCAGAGTGGTTGAATGCGGCGGTCTTGAAAACCGTTAAGGATGCAAGTCCTTCCGGGGTTCGAATCCCTGACTCTCCGCACATTCCTTATAATTCCTTATAATTAAATGAGTTAACAAGTCTGGCAAAATAGAATGTGCCAGATTTGTGCCAATTTTATTAAATTATAGTAAGGAAATGAGGAATTTATGGCTATCCCAAAAGTAAGACTCAAACCTAGAAGTGGTAAAAATGGAACCTCCTACTACCTTGATTTCACTCTTAATGGTACGAGGCGAAGAATAACTGTTGGAACCAATAAGAAAAAAGCTGAAGACATTCGACGTGAATATGATGCAAAATTATTGCTTGGTCAATTTGACATTTCACCGCTAGATAAAAAGAATATTTCACTCAATGAATTAAGCAATAATTTTCTCTCATCGAAAAGAAACCATATTCGCCCCTCTTCATTAAAGCGTTACAAAAATTATCTTGACAAGTTTCTTGAGCTAATGAATCAGCTTTTTCCAGCCCCCTCATGTAATGTAAGAGATATAAAAACGAATTACGTTGAAGAAATTTTTAATCATCTGTTGGAGAATGAAATTACTAATGGGAAAAAGTGGGAACCAAAAACAGTTAATGGACTTAGAGCTATTTTAATTCAACTTTTTAATTATGGAATCAAAGAAGGTTATCTTAGCAAAAATCCAGTAAAAGAGACAAAAAGATTCAGAGTAAATGGGAAGAAAATGGTAGAGTATTTTACTGATGAGGAACTTGAGAAGATCTGGTCAGAACTGGATGAATACTGGGTTGAACCATTAAAGTTTATTGTTCATACAGGCCTAAGAAAAGGTGAATGGATAAACCTCAAATGGAATAATGTTAATCTAGATGGAATTCCTCCCAGTATCACAATAATTTCCTCAGCAAGCTGGCAAACTAAAACAGGCGAATCAAGAGTGATCCCTCTGAATGATAAAGCCCTTGAAATTATTAAAAAGCAAAAGGGGAAAAATTCAGAATATGTATTTACGTCAAAGAATGGCCAGAAGATTCATCCAGACAAACCTTACCATAAATTAAAAAAAGCATTAAAAGATCTGGAATTAAATGGCGATATTCATAAACTCAGACATACGTTTGCAAGCCAATTAGTAATGGGTGGAGAAAATATTTATACAGTGTCGAAGCTTTTAGGCCACTCTGATGTTCAGACAACTCAGATATATGCTCATCTTGCACCTGATTATCTGAAATCAGCAGTTGATAAATTAGTTAAAGCTAAAAAATAATATTGCCGTAGGAAAATAAACCACCACTATCGGCAGGGATTATTTTATGGCATTCTCTATGAGTAAATTTCTAAATGAATGTGGGTGGGTATTTTATACTAGAATTCAAAAACTTATTGAATATTAATTTTAATTACTTTTACATAATTTTTCCAGGTTCATTAAAGCTGGAGGATATAGTGTATCACCATAGTATTCAAATGATCTACGCTTTCCATTCCTAAATTCTTCGGAGATTGTCTTAAGAGATTCCAAATTATCTATGCCCAGACATTGTCTGAACTTACCAAAGAAACTTTTAGACTCGGATCTTAAAAATAATTCAAAATCTGGTTGCCTACTTGCTATATAAACCCCCGTGTTCATATGCCATCTACGCAAATTCTGATTGAATGTTATGTCGGATCTTAAAAACAAAATAAAATCAGCTTGCATAATATCGGTTAATAATATCTTTTTATTATTTGCATTACCAATAAGAATGTCTGAAGTATAACTAATTCTTCTATTCTTCGTTGAAGCAATCTCAAAAGATCTTGGGACACCATATAATATAATGTAAGAATATACTGTATCTTGAGTATCTCTTGCGTTACCTATATAGTATTTGATGTTGAGGAATGTGTCAAAAAGCTCAAATCGATATTGCTTAAGTATAGCTGCTGTAAAATAGAGAAATAATTCATTTATAATGAATTGATAATTATCAAACTCCATCCGATCCTTAAATTTTGTATCAATAAAGACAATTTTATATGATAGAATATCTTCAAAAAATTTATGGAACACTGCTGCAATAGTTTCATCATCGAGATATTTTAAGGCGCTAATGGTCACGTCAACAAATTCATCTCTATAAGGTATAAATTGTTTGATATTCTCGACAACTTTATCATAATAATTATCTACACTTTCAAATTCCATCTTAAATTTCCGAAGGTTATTTGAGAATGTTTCCAAATAATCAGCTAAAGCTCCTTTAGCATTTTTAATATTTGAATGTAATGCATCATTGTATGTTTTTAACTTAGCCTGTGTATTAAGTGAAATATGCTCATCACTTGTAATATAAAAAGGCGGTTTACCAAGCTCTGGTTTAACAAATAATGGTTTATTAAATATCCATCTTATTAACTGCTCAAAATTTTCACTTCTCGCTTCTTCGCTACTAAAATCAATGTAAATCCTACTTTTATAATATGTGGGTAAATAAGGATTGCTTTTTTCATCATTCTCAAAAACCAAAGCTACAAAACGACTTTTTTGCTCTTCTTCTTTGAATTGTTCATAAAGTTTCGGTGAGATGATTTGTGTTTCTGTTCCAACTCCACCTTCCCTATTATCTGCTTTTTCGGCGTACTTTTTATCAGATATTATAATGATCTTATCTATGCTTGGATCATTTACTGAGCGTTCCATAAATTTGAACTTATCTTCACCTTCTGGCAGTTCCCATTTATCTAAAACCACCTCTATTCCGTTGCCTATTAAACTTTCGGCAAGTTCTAAAACTTTCCCTTCGTGTTCCTTTGATGACCAACTATAAGATATAAATATTTTTGGTGATTTAGTTTCTTCCATTTATGAGATTCCCCCAAATAATAGATTTAGTTTTCCCAAGCTTTTCATATTTTTTTCTGAAATTATGATTTAGTTCTTTTATTAAACTCTTTCACAAAACCATATAAATTCGTTTCGTGTGTCGAGTCAAACAAACCGTTCTTAATTAACAATTGAAAAACATTATGCTCAATTTGATTTCCTGGAATTTTGTTGAAGTTATCATAAACAACATTGAGCTTAGTATATCTTAGCAAGCCTTTATAAGAACCAGTTAGTGATTGAAATCTAACACCATGTTCAACTATCTCTCTTATTTTAATTCTTCCCTTTCCACCACCTGAAGTAATAACGTCTCCTTCATTAAATAACTTAGAAACACTATCGTAATTTATTTTATTGTAACTCTTCATCGTTTTCAAAATACTAATAAATAATAAAATTAATTCAACCCCAATCCCTTAAAAGCAGCAGTTATGGGATCTTTATAAAATATTGGATCTACGGCTTCAACGATATCAGCTGCAACATCAAAAAAATGTCTTTTATTTTCTATCGGTATAATTGCTTTCTTTGCACCATTATCTAATCCAACTTGTAATGGTTCTGATAAAGAGTTAACCTGCTTAATATTCCCTTGAACTGTTAAGTCACCCAAAACTAATGTTGCTGGTAACATTGATTGTTTCTTTAGTGCAGATAATAATCCGACAAATAATGCAATACCAGATGGAGCATCTACAGCTGAACCGAGCAGATCAATTGCTTCTACATTAAAGTCGTGGATCAGTATATCTGAACCTACTCCAACTTGTGCTTTAATGCTTTTCAAATAATCAAATGCTCTAACGAAGGAATCTTTCATTTGTTTTCCAATTGCACCTGAAATTTTCATTTTGCCGGTTCCAGCACCCATATTAACTTCTAGTCTGTATAGTGAAGTCTTTGATTGCTCTCCAACTGCAATTGTATAGACAGTACCTGGAGCTAGAGGATCAGGCGAGATTAATCCCTTGCCCCCAGCTTCTGGGACTCCAACATAATGTTCCTGCATTGTTTCTTTTTCGATGAAGGAAAAACTAGTTTTTGAATACTCATATGGAGCCAGTTTCTTTAATTGCTCTTTAACTCTTCTACGTCCTTCTAAAGCAAATTCTAAATAAGTCTTCATATCCTCTTCTGTTAACTCTCCGTCAGGGTGAATCAACTTGGCAAGTCCTGAAACCGTTTTTCTTACAGCTTTCGCATCCCTGGTATTTAGGTGAGAGCCTAAACTATAATATCTATCCATAGTTTCTGTAAAATTTCTGTTCCTCAAGTTTTTAACAGCCTCTGCAAAGTAATCCACAACAAATCCATAACCATCGGTTAATAATTCGTTGCTCATTTTCTCAACTTCCCAACCAGGGAGATATAAATGTATTCTATCTAAGAATGCAAGATCATCGCGGATTACATCAGGCATTGGTGAAAAAAGATGTGAAGTTTGAACCATCACATCAATTGGTTGATTTGTATTTCCAAAGAATGCTATAGATGCTTTCCCTGACAAAGATTCTTTACCTCTTGCAAACACACCAGATTCACAATACGTTTTAAGCGAAGTTATTACTTCCTTAGGCATTTTTTGTAGATCAGCTATTTCATCAAATGCAACTGCATCCCAAGTTCCGACCAATCCGATTTGATTTCTCCCTATGTGGTAAAATAAATTTGCAACAGTTGTTGGTCCCGTTAAAAGAATGCAGTAAGGAGAAATGTCTTGGAAAGCATATGATTTACCAGTTCCGCGAGGTCCAAGTTCGACTAAGTTAAAATTGTTTTCAACTAATGGAATAAGACGTGATAAATATAAAAGTTTATTCCGTTTTGAAAACTTGGTTGGTTCTAATCCTATAGTTAAAATTAAAAAATCAATCCATTCATCAGTTGTAAAGTGTTTTCTACCTTCCACATATTCATTAAAATCAAATGTAGCAATTTGAATCGGTTTTAATTCTCGTATCCTGAATGGACTGACAGTACCTCTTCCTTCTTCTTCATATAAATATTCCAAATCTATTTCTGCCCAGATACCCCCTTGAACCAACCTGTCATATTTATCAATTTCACGATCGGCTATATGAACATACTTATATCCAAAATTTACAAGAGTTGCCCAGTATTTGTCATCTGAAGCAACAAGTCGCACAGAGACTTTATCTATAAAAGTATGTTTGCCATTGTTCTTTACTTTTGCCTGAGCTTTCATACTTTCATCAGGACGAACATAATTCTCAGCAAGTTTATTATTTACCAGTTTAAGCCCAGCTTCTATTACGCCAGGATCATCGGAAGCACAGTATTTCCCCAACAAATATTCCAATACAAACACAGGAACATTAGCCCCAACTTTGACTTTCCTAACCAAATCTTTTCTAACTACCTTGCCTTCAAAAACATCATTTATTTTTTTGTATAATTCCATTTAGGCTCCGATTAAATTGTAATTTTTAATGGTATATCTTTTTTAGATGCTAGTAAAACATCACTTTCATATTCATACATAGTAATATCAAACTTAGAGATACCCTCAACATCACTAAGCATAATAGTAATAGTATTTAATTCATTATTCTTCAATTCAAGACTTCTGTTGCTTTCATTAAATCCACTTTTTGCGGCAACAACGGACCCAATTTCTTTCTCTTGAGAGTGGATGGTTAATTTAACCTTTTCTTTCATTTCTTCTTCAGCTACGAAATCCAATTTTGATGAGGCAAATAAGACATCAATCATAAATATTCTGTTAGTAATCTGGTCTTTGGGAAGTTTAATACTAAAATCTTCCTGTGCAGGCAAAATACTTTTTTGTTGATCGGCAGATTTAATTTTAATTACTGGAATGATGAGCTCTTGCAATGAAATACCACTGTGTAAATAATACTTCTCCTGTCCAGGAGTATTAAAAATTGCAGTTCCTATTGGAAACACAAAATCAAGTTCTGAATCGTATCCAAAATCTTTAGCCTTGACTCTAAAAGTGCTGGGATGATCATTCCCACCTTTACCAATCCAAACTCTTTCGTGTAGCTCAGCTTTATCTCCATTTGGAACATCAATTTTAAGATCTTTTCCAATTTCTGTTGATAACAAGAAACCGTGATCAGATGAAATAATGATCTCAGTAATACCATTTTTAATCAAATTTGTACAAGCTCGCGCTATATTTTTTATCAGATCAGGAGCGAATTGTTTTAACAATAGATCATTTCCCATCTCACCAAGTTGATCTATCTCTTGGGATGTTACCAGAATAAAATTAGACGAGCTTATTTTATCGCGTGTAGTCTTTTTAGGTTTTATCAGGTCCTCAATTTTAGTTACAAAGACTTCCTTTTCATTCTTTGAGAAATAACTTATCCGATCCTTTCTCTGATTTAATGTCTGCCCCTCAACTTTAAGATCAATACCGCCTCTCCCTGGTTCCATTAAAATAGCTTTTTCTTTTTCAATTAACAGATTCAACATTCCTACTTTTGTTATAGTCGGAATTGATGATACTGCGGTTATAACTTCGACGTGAGAGGTGTGGGGTAAAATATCAATCAAATCCTGGGACATTTCATATCGAAGTGCATCTACCAAAATGTATGCTACTCTATTCTTTTCACCACCAAGTAAAGGTTTAACAAAACTAGAATAAATTTCTTTTTGCGAACTGACTTTGACTTTCTTTAAATCAAGAATATTATCCTTTAATATTTTACTTTCCTGATTTAATAATTCGAAATACTTCTTTCTTAAGATGTTTATTATCTTTTCAAATCTTTCATCATATACTGGACTGGTTTCAAAATCATAATATTTCTGTTCTATTTTTCTGTAAGAGTTATCAACCAGCGACCATTTCTCAGCATAATTCTTAATTAATTGACTTATATCTTGTTTTGTTTTATCAATCTCCTTTTGTTTTTCTGTAATTGATTCATTCAACTGATATGCATCGTTTAGCAGGTTATAAACAAGATTTAGGCCTGGGTCAATTCGTTTCCATATAGAATTTTGTCTACCTTTATTTACTATGTCCCAATCAGACATTCTATCTGGGAAATGTTCAACGTAAAAGTCGATTATTTGATCTTCAATAAATCGGAACGTAAAACAGTTTTGAATTCTTTCTAGATCAGACTTCACTTTATCAAGTTTATACTTCTTTTGGACCTTAGAAGCCAACTCATCATAAATATTTTCTAAACCTGTTTTCGATCTAATTTCATCGAGGACTGAGGATATGTTTTTTAACTCATTACTCTCTGAAGTATAGTTAACCTTCTCAAACTTCTTTATTTCACCTGCATCGATTGCCTGGACAACTTCACTGATTAAAATATATTCAAATAGTTTCTCTCTTAATGTGGAAATGTTTTTAACTGTACCAAGCTTAATATCTGGGAAAACGACCAACACTAAATTTGTAAGCTCCTCAAGAATTTCCTTTTCTTCAATTTTTTTATCAAACTCAGTTGAGGATAAAAAGCTGAATATAATTTTATGCGGATCTTCGGTGTTGAATATTAATGGAATAGCAGTTGAGGTTTGTGGTTTTACTTTACCGATTATACTTTCAATTTCTTTCAAATCATAGGTTTGGTTCTCAACCTTGATTACCAACTCCTCTATTATTTCTTTAGGATAACCTCCTGAAAGCGCTTCTCGGATAACAACCGTAGGGCTAAGATTTTTTTCTTTACTACCTTCCCCTTCAAAAATAAACCCGATACTTTCGATTTCATTTAAAGGAAGATTTTTCTTGTCACGTTTTGTTATCAGATAAATAAGAATTTTTGATTCTTCAGGGTTTTCAACTTTATCCTTGAGTAAGTCTCTTAATTCAAAATAGCTCTCATTAAAGTGGATTATATCTGAATCAACAAAATCATCTCCGATATAATTCTTAAAGAATCCCTTCTCGTCATACCACAACACAATTCTCTTTTCATCAAGTTGAGTTGAGATTAAATCTTGTAAATATGTTTTAAGCGGATTCCTCATATTATTCTAATACTATAGTTTTGCCTTCTTTACTCAATTCTTCGATATGATTCAGAAACTGATTTACTAATTTCTTAAACTCCTCAATGTCATCAATTGATTTGGGGAAATAATCGCTGAGTTTAACAATTTCAATTAATTCATTTGATTGCGTAATGAATTCTTTAATCTTTTCATTGATCTCTTCCTCAAGACCTCTAACGGCTAGTTGATCTGAGTTAACTTGAGTATATCCACTAGAACAAGACTCACAAATGCCATCAAAAGAAATATTTAGTTTATCACATACTTTCAAATCAATTTTTGTCAGATACTTGGTCTTCATCTCTTCGGGCAGATTATTGAAATCTGTATTAGAAAGAAGTTTAGATTTCAATTCAGTAAACTTTGTATTTCTCTTCTCGTGTTCTTTCTTATATATATCATCATAATATGATTTAACAGCTTCACTAGATTTTTTGATATCTGCGAGTCTTTCATAAAAATCTTCGGATTTAATTGAGTCCTTTAACGAATTTATATCATCCAGAATCTTTTGATCAGCATCAGTAATAGAATGAATAACATTTGCAATACTCTTAATAACCGAATTCGCATTCTTAATTATTTTTAAGTTAGCAGGTTGGATCGCACTTTCTATCTTACTCAATTTATCAAGATTAGTCTTTAAATCTTTTCCCTCATCAGCTAAAAATTTAACACAATCATCCGAGCTATTTTCGGGCAATTGCTTTAGAGTATTCAATAAATCATCAACAAATAATTGAACAGGCAGATTATTAGCTCTAACCTTTGCATTAATTTCAACAACACTATCCTTCTTTTCATCAGCGAATTTCTTTATTGCTCTGGCAATGTCACCTTCCTCAGCGTTTACTTCCTCACCAGTTATTGCCTCGTAATTTTCACAAGCATCTTTAATTTGTTTGAAACTAAGAGTTTGTTCTCGTGGTAGAAAGACTGCTACCTTGTAAGAATTATTATTTGTAATTGCTTCTCTACCAAGGTGCTCAGAAAAGTCACGATATCTTTTGCCCTGATAACCAATTTCAATCTTACCTGCCCTAAATAATCCAGCCAGGACTACTCTAAGCAAATCACGTGGCCAACCAAAACCAAATCCTCCAAAATGTTCATCTAATAACTTTCCTGTTATTTTATCACCATAGGAATGTTTTTCAGAAATTTGATTGAATATTTCCTTCACTAATTCTGTATCAGTATCAATTACATATTGATTGCCCTTTTTAGTAACTAATCCTAAACCATTTTCCCCTTCATAAAATACACTGGCTAAACCGCTTAAATTTGTTGCAGTAAGTAATTGTTCTGGCTCTTTGCCAGTTAATTGTTTTGCACCTAATTCAAATTTCGGATATAGATCTGGAAAAATTCCATCAATTATATTTTTAACAGATTCGACAACATTAACCCCAGTAGCAGCAACATCTTTTTTAACACCGCGAAAGATGATATATCCATTGTGTAATGCCTCTTCAAATTTGGTTCGGAGTTTTGAGTCAACTTTATCTTTCCTGATTTTCTCATCATTCAAACACTTGTTTTCATCAGCAGTTAGTTTGCCATTTGCTGCAAGACGATTATGATCCTCTATCATTCTATCTGATTTATAAGATTCTTCAATTAGCTGGTGAATTTCTTCATTCAAAGTGAATAAGTAATAAATAGTATTTGACTTTGATGCTTCACGCGATTCTTTCTTTTTCTCTTCGATACTATCATTTATTTTACTTGCATCATCCTGACTAAAAGCATCAAATTTTATTTCACCTTCTGCTCCAATGTTTACATCATCCAGGCGGAATGATACCTTGAAAGTCTTAGTTAAATTCTTATATAGAGTTATTCTGGAATCAGTTAAGATACTTTCTACAGCATCTCTTTTAATTTTATTCCTATTAGTTGGCTTTATAGAAATACCATCTCTTTTAATATCCCAATTTTTCTCTTGTGCGGTGAGAAGTTTATATCCTTCCTCTGTCATCTTGATAAACTGTGCTTTCTCAAGTTTATCTATGGATTCTTTTACCTGTGATAAAACAGAATCTGAAAAAATAGAAGGATGGAGTAATGCAGCTATATTCTCAGGTGATCGGGGTAAATCGCGAACAAACTCAAGCAGACAAATAGCTTTAGCAACTTTGGTAGTCCACTCATCATCGCCAAACCTATGTTTTATTTCATCAATATCTCTTTTCTTTTCGCTACTAAGATTTGTTTCAATCAAATCATAAATTTTATCAATAGTAACTAGCTCACCAACTTCTCCGTCTGCTAAATTAATCTTCGGATTAATTAACATTTGTTGTGCTTGTTTAATTATAGTTCTGTTACTCCCACCACTTGTTCTTGTTGCTCCTGGTAGAAGTCTAATACCTGACATTATATCGATTGATAATTCAATGTAATGAGGTAAATATGGATAAAGATTTACAAAGCTATTTTCATCGATATGTAATAGTCTTGAGGTTTGATGAAGTTTTGAACACTGACTTATTTTATGTTCATTATCATTGAATAACTTTTTAAGATTCTTAACAACTCCCGCCTTTTTCAGCAATACCCTTCTACTTGTAACATCAGCTATGTCGGTGGGGGCAATATCAACTTCATTTGGAAATCTGTCTCTTAATCTTGCAAGTTCAATTCTCCTATCATCTAATGCACTTACTATTTCATTCAATTTTTCCTGAGAAGTAACTACTAACCAAACAGGTAATGTGGCTTTACCGGCATTTACTCTATTCTTACCTTCGACTCCAAGCGCCTGGACAAAAGCTTGCAGATCCAACATTTTATCTACACTTCTTGATACATATTGGCCAACCTCATCAACAATAAAAATCGCTGATGATCCTAGATTTCTTCTTCCCATCAAATCGAATATTGCTTTTGCTAATTGATTAGGTGTGATATCTGCTCTACCTGTGCCATTACCATTGGAGCTTAATGTTCTCACCCAGGAGTCGGCTTCATTATATGTTTTACTATCCATCAAAGAAAGTACTCTACTTGCCTGGTTTAATGCACTTGCACGTTTTTTCCCTTTTGACCAGGGGGTTGAATATTCCTTTTCATATATTTTCACAAACTCATCAAGCTTTCCATCTTCCTCCAAATCAATTTCTAATTTCGCAAGATCAAAATCTTCCGAATAACCTAATTCTCTTAAAAGCACTTTATAAATTATTTCCGTTATCCTGTCCGATGCACTTCTTACTCCTCTATCCATCGAAACATCAAAGATGATTGACTTGACTGGAATTGTCTTCTTCAAATAATCTAAATAATCAGCTATCTGCTGATCATTGGCCTGTGTATTGAATAATTCACGCGCATCTTTTCCAACTACTTCTTTACCTTCTAAAATATATCCCAATATTTTCGCAAAACTTGATTTACCTGAACCAAAGAAACCAGAGACCCAAACACCAATACCTTCGTGGGGTTCGTTTTTGGTTTTTATAATTGAATCAAGAATATTTCTGTAATATCCTTTAATCACATCAGTAACTACATACTCAGAGATTTCCTCGTGAACAGTTTTTTCATCTGTCTGAGTAACTTTAATTACTTCTTCAATTTTTCTGTCAATGGGTCGTTCAAAAATTTCTTTAATCTTCATAAAAGTTCTCAATAATTATTTGTTTAATGAGTTTATTTCTTTTGAAAAAGCTGTTTAGATACAGTTGACCATTCGTAATTACCTTTTTGTAATTCTTTATAAAACTTTTCAGGTTCCTTCCACGGTATCAGTTTATATAAAGGAGCCATATTAAGTATTACACCATCATCAATATCAGGCTGGAATTTTAAGTCTATAACTTCCTGCACATTTTTCTTAAATTCTTCAAGTTCAGCAACCAGTTCTTCAGATCTGGATAATAAATTTTCTATTCGTCTTTTCTCTTTTGAATCAGTCACTATGTCGCGCTGAGTAAATAGACTTTGATAGCTGTTTTTTTCTAACTGAATTTTAGGGTTAATATATTTTTCAACCATCTGATAAAGAGAAGTATTGTTAAACTTTAAGTTGTAAAGATAAAAACCATAATTCTTTTTTGATGATTGGAGCAACCAATATACAGGACGTTTTTTATACATAGGTATATGCCAGGTGATGAAGAACTCTCTGTTTAAGAACTTTCTTAACACATCGATAGGATTATCTGTAGGACCCTCATTGATGGTTTCAATAACCTCTTTTGCTTCTTTTTCATTGAGAAGTATTTCTAAAGCTTGGTAAACATTTTTTGGTAAGTCATCACTATGCCCTTCATCTAAAACACATATACCATCATCATCTGCTTCAATTCCTTCATAATTAAATCTTCCCATTAATATTCCAACTGCATAAGAGATCCATCTTACAGCTAATTCGTATCGCTCCTCTTCTCTTTCTAGTTTATTTTCAACTATATAGTTATATACGGTCTCTGGATGAAAACCTGAAGCAAGGCAGATTTCTTCAAAGGTTAAAAATCTTGATTGTTTCCCTCTAGATTTCTTATCATCGGTTTCGTCATCTGTATTTTCACTTTCTTCCTCATCAAATTCTGCTAATGCTTCAGCGGGGATATGTTTTTCCAAATAATAATCTTTAATTACTGCCAAACGTTTGTTGCTTAAATCCATTACCTTTTCCATATCGCCAGATAATTTTCCAACTTCACTTTCAATTTCATTAATTTGTTCTTCTCTTAAATTATAAAGCGAATAAATTATTTTAGAAATTTCTGTTTCTTTTAACGATAATTCTTTATTTAAATTTAAGAGTTGTTTAATGTGATCATCCCATCCTAACAATCCATTAAATTCCCAGCTGATTTCTCTAGTGTTATATTCATATTTTTTCAGATCAATACATAGCCCAACCAATCCTTTTAGATTTTCAGACTGATTTTCAGGGATTAACTTTGGCAAAGGTATTTTTTCTATATCACCTACTTGTTGATTTACGGTAGGATTAATAATCTTGAGCAAATAAGTTGATATTTTCGAATTCAATATTCCCATTAAAATCAATATGTCAATTTTTCTAGCGAAAATACACGAGCCCCCTATATCGAATGCACCTCCAGGGAAAAGTCTCCCACTAAAATTGGAAACTGTTAAAAAAGTATATCCTACTGCTTGTTTATCAAGATAATCTTTTGAATTCTTACTTAGAATAATACTTCTGTTTGTAGAGGATTTGTATACTTTTATTGCATCAGGTTCCCAATTAACACAATAATAAAGATTCCCATACCAACGATTTACCTCTCCACCTTTCGAATACAATTTCCATTTAGATGATTCGCTATAAGTAAATGGTTGTTCCCATACGAATCTGATAAATCTTGTATTTTCAAGTGTTGTCATTCCTTGCCTAGCCTCTGCGACTGAACCAAGTAATTGATGAGTGAAGAGAGAGCGAAGTTCTTCTGATATCCAATAGACGAAAGGCCAGCCAGGAATTACTTTTAATTTGTTTTTACTGAGTGAGAAACATTGTCCATTATCTACTTTGGACCTACCATTATAAAAGTCTAAACTGTCAATAAATCCCCTTTGCTTTTCCTCCTCATTTTCATTAACTAATCTAAAATAAACCCCAACCGTATTATCAACTTTCCCATTCCTCTTGAATAATGAATACATTACAAAACCCTGAGCAGTCTTGTTAGCAACTTCAAACTCAGTTTTGGTACCTAGGTGAACCATCGTTTCAATTTGAGTGTCAAGAAGAATTCTGTTTCGAACCTGTTCGTGTGAACTTGTAAACATAAAAGAATGAATCGTCACTAGTCCAGATAAGCCTTCTTGTGAAGTCAAACTGATACACCTATCTATGAAACAAGTATAGAGATCACCTGACAATTTCCCATAAATATTCTTTAGATCATTCTTTAATATTGTAGGCCAATTTCTTCTACCACTATATGGTGGATTGGCAACAACTACTGAATGCTTTTTAATAAGAGCATTAATAAAGTTTACACCTTTTATAGACTCACCAGCTAAATAACCACTTGTGTCTTTAGAATGAGTATCAGCAAATGCTTCAAGTGAAGAAATTATTTCTTCCCTTACATCTTCCCAGATAATTTTCTTCTCAGTGTATAAGTCTAGTTCTGTCTGTCCCTCTTTATAAAAACCAAATAAATCAGGCGGTAATTCTCTTTTAATACTTACTTTTTCTCGTTCCACAAAACTATCAACCACTTCTTCAATTTTTAACAACGAGCCTAAATAGTAAGCCTTATTTAGTTGTGGTAAAATCTCTTTTAGCAGCTTCTTCGTTACAGCGTGTTTTGTAGTTAGTTGGTCAACAAACTCTTTAATGGTCTTATCATCAAATGTGGGTATATCTGTATGTGTTAAATTATACTTATCAAGATGGACATTCTTATTTTTAGTTTTTGCTTTTAGGTATAATGAAAGTGCTGATAATTGAATTGCTCTTAAATCAATGTCTATGCCATAAATGTTGTTTTCAATAATACTTTTTGCTATTTCTTTCTCTTCTTTCACAGAAGGTTCATTAAGCCATCCGTCCTTACCAGTATTCTCAATCTCTTCCAGATACATTAAATAAAAAAGATCAAAAGCATACATTCCAAAATGCATAGTGCCACAAGCGGGGTCTAACAAAGTAATTTCTTTAATTGGTTTTAATTCAATTAAATCTTTATCCTGGTTATTTGGCACAAAGTATTTCATTTCTTGGCGTACTTTAGAGTCAGGGTGCATTCTAAGCCACAATCTTCCAAGAGTATTCTCAACAATATATTTTACAATCCACTTTGGAGTAAAGATTTGTGTAGCTGCAGGAATGTCCCGTAGATCTAATTTCTTTTTATCCTTATATATTTTGTGAAATACTTTCGCCTTCTCATCTTCGATAAAGTATTGATATACCCAGCCAATAACTTCATCCTCTTTCCATACTTCATTAAGAAGTTTATTGTTTAATATTTCAAAAAGACTTTTGAGAGTTCGTTCCAATGGGAATAGTTGTGAGTTTATGCTGGATGGATCAAACAGAATTTTAATTTCTTCATCTTTGGATAAGTCGGTAAAGAGCCATAGTACAAAATTTCTATATGCAGAATAACCGTTTCCTCTTTTGAAATTCGTTTCGTCTTCAGGGTGATCTGCCATATAGAAAATGAAATTATTGCTTTCGTAACCTCTCGAAAAGGACTGCTTGATTATCTTTCTATCCTCCATCATCTTTATCGCAACAAACCTATTCAGATAAGTAAATGCATATTCTTTAACAAGGTTATCAAACGCTTGAGGAGTTGTTTTGCCAGCATCTCTTTGAATCTTAATATATTGTTCAAGCTCTTTTCTTACAGCCAGATCAACTGATCCCTCTTTTAGATTTGGCAGGTTTGAGATGTTTTCAAAAGTTCCATTCGTCAGCAATCCATAAGAGCCTTCAAGCTGTGTTACTGCATCTTCGATTAAAATTCTTTTTGAATCCTGTATAAACTTTGAATTTTTTATTATGTCTTGAACAGTTGGCATTTAATTACCTGTTATAAATATTTACGTGATAGCTGCCAGGTGGTTGATCGAACAAATCCATAAAGTATAAGATGTTATCCTTCAACGTTCCTGGATAAAATAGAATACAAGGAATTTCAGTTTTACCTTTCATATGATCGAGCAATGCTGAAATCTTATAAGCATTAGGAGCAAACACACTTGCTCTTGTCAAAAAAACAATAGCTTTATCTGGGTTTATTTTACTTAGTCTTACTTCCAATAACGATGTAATTGGTGAATAGTCAGGTTCAGATAGGATTATATTTAGTGACTCTTGTGCTTTTACAAAACCAAATTCTCTCTCTTCCTCTATTAAAGACTTAATTCCTCCCTCGCTGTTAATAGATTCCCAGAACAATTCAGAGAGAGATATGATGTGAACTTTTTTACCAGCATTCTCTAACCTAGTTTTCAGTAACTGAACTTCTTTTCTAAGCTGCAACTCAATGCTTGGTTCATATCTAAAAATAGCAAAAGGCAAATCGTGGTAAGGGCTTATCGCGATTTGATCTTTAGCTAATTCTTTTTCCAGATCATTAAGTTGTTCTCTCAATGATGACATCTACAACTTCCTCAAATGTGTTTTCCTTAAAATTGATGTTTACAATGGATGATCCTACCCCCAAATAGTAGATGAAAAGAAAAGCAACTATATTTAGTAAAAAGTAAAAAATATAGGAGTTCAAAAATGTCAGAAAAAAGAAGGAGTTATGATAAAGAATTCAAGATATCAGCAGT
>WBZY01000299.1_pt1 | contig 40653 bp, 45 predicted proteins | sample 5204191 | NCBI WGS metagenome assembly WBZY01 (sample SAMN12344363, study PRJNA552823) | activated sludge metagenome | biome: Activated sludge suspended growth; feature: Anammox Sidestream; material: Wastewater; isolation source: activated sludge from anammox sidestream of wastewater treatment...
GTACTGGTGGATGGTTCGAATCGAGATAATCCAGCGTCATATCGCCTTTGGCTTTGAGATTTCCAGTAGCGGGGTCGTATTGATACGTCTCATCGTACGCGCCCTGCCCAGGCTCGCCATCGCACAACGTCTGCGCGAACTGTTCGGCGCAGAACAGGCGCTTTCACCGCCGAAGGAGGAGAGTATGGAATTGGTAAGGCGCGAGAGGAGAGATTAATCGTTTGGGCTGCCAGCGCGAATACTAAAAAGTGTTTCGCTAGGATAATAGAAATAGAAAGCGTATCTCCAATATCCGTCGCCGTTCAAATCGTAGAAACACCTAAAGTAACTGTAGCCCGATGCTGGCAAATGCACAACTGGTTGGCATTCAACTTTGTAATCTCCAATTTTATTTTCCACATCCTGATACGTTGCAGGGTTTCCAGTCGCTGGAAGGAAAGTGTCTTCAAACACATCAGCAAAATCGATAGCGTAGACATCTTTGAAACCGTTGCACAAGGGATCTTGATTGTTTAGCAACAAGTTCTTGCACAAAGTTGTGACAGTTTCTTTTGACAATGGAGTTGTCTCTTTCTTCCAGTCGTCTCTTCGCAGAAATTCAGACAGGAATAGGGAAAGACAGAGCACAATTCCCAAGATACAGAAAAAAACTAGAAACCCTTTTGGGATTTTCATGTTCGACGTGCTCCCTCAACACTTTTACCAATCAGGCGTTGTAAATAACCATTCCAAGTCCGAACCAGTCCATCCCGGCGAATTTACGCCCAAGAAAGCTTCGAATGCGGATGGCAAAATGGAATCAGACTGGGTAAAGCGGTTAAGATAAGGGTCATACCAGCGAGCATTGTAGAACATCAACCCCAACCCCGCGTTGCCCAAGTCCGTGGCGCCATCGCTGACGTAACTGCATTGTCCCGTGAACGTGTAGCGCGTAGGGAGGGTCTTGTTCCCGGTGGTGAATCTCACTTCGCCCGACGGCTTTCCCGCGTCTCTACTGCTCTTGCCGCGTATGTCCCGCCTCGGCCTCGCTGTCCTCCCTCAACAACTGAACCGCGTGCTCCAGCGCCTCCGCCACCGCCTGTAGACTCTCCACCGCGCCTTTGGGGCTGCCGGGCAAATTGATGATGATAGTCTTCCCGCGGATGCCCGCCCGCCCGCGCGAGAGCATGGCGTGGGGAGTGACCTTCAACGATTCAGCGCGGATGGCCTCGGCGAGGCCCGGGGCCTCGCGCTCGATCACGTCGCCGGTCGCTTCGGGGGTGACGTCGCGCGGGGCGAAGCCCGTCCCGCCGGCGGCGAGGAGGATGTCGAGGTCGCCGCGAGCGCACCAATCCGTCAGCGTGGAAGCGATGAGGGCGCGGTCGTCCGCTACCACGTCCGCGCGAGAGACGTTCCAGCCGCGGGCGCGGACGAAATCCGCGAGGGCGGGTCCGCTCAGGTCGGCGCGTTCGCCGCGCGCGGCGCGGTCAGAGACAGTGAGAATTCCAAAACGGAGCGTCATCCGATTCTTAAGGCGCGCTAACTCATGCTTTGCAAGGCAGACAGCAGGTCGTCGGGCATGAACGGTTTTTGGAGGAAGCCGTCCGCGCCGTTCGCGAGGCACTCGGCTTTAAAGTCCAGCCCCGAAACCATCAGCACGCGCACGTCTCCCCCGCCGGGCGCGGCGCGTAATTTTTTCAGCTCCTCGATGCCGTTGTTATTGGACAGGTGGACGTCCATCAACAGGATGTCGGGAGGGTCGGCGAGAACCGCCTCGGCAACGCTGGCGTCGGCGTCCAGCGCGGAGACCTGATACCCTTCCATTTTCAAAAGGGTCTCGAGCAGTTTCACCATTGTGACGTCGTCTTCAGCCAGTAGAACGTTTGACATGGGCCTTCGATTTTGATTTCGCTTTCGTGGATTTATTCGCGGCGGGCTTTTTCGCCGCGGCTTTCGCGGGCGCCTTCGCCTTTTCGAGCGAGGCGTTCAGCACGTCGTCCACCGTCTCGGCGAAGATGAATTTCATCTCCTTTTTGACCTCGTCGGGGACGTCGTCCAGGTCTTGCTTGTTGCGCTTCGGCAGGATGACCGTCCGCAGGCCGTTGCGGTGCGCGGCCAGGACCTTTTCCTTGATCCCGCCAACGGGCAGCACCTGGCCCCGGAGCGTGATCTCGCCCGTCATCCCCACATGCGGAAGCGCCTTCCGCCCGGAGATGAGCGAGACGAGCGAGGTCGCCATCGTCACGCCCGCGGAGGGACCGTCTTTGGGCGTGGCGCCCGCGGGGACGTGCATGTGGATGTCGTTCTTGTCGAAGAAGTCGCCGGGCAGTTTGAGGGCCGCAGCCCGCGAGCGGACGTAGGAGAAGGCCGCCCGCGCCGATTCCTGCATCACATTGCCGAGCGAGCCGGTCACCTGGAAGCCCTTGCCGCCGGGCATGCGCGTGGCTTCCACGTAGAGGATATCGCCGCCGAAGGAGGTCCATGCCAGGCCGGGGACGACGCCCGGCGCGGAGGTGCGGCGACTGATCTCCTCCTGCCCGAGGAAGATCGGATGTTCGAGCAGTTCCTCCACCACTTTCGGCGTCACTTTGACGGCGGCGCGTTTGCCCTCGGCGATACGCGTCCCCACTTTGCGGCAGACCGCGCCGATCTTGCGCTCCAGGTTGCGGACGCCCGACTCGCGCGTGTACTGACGGATGATCTTCTGCAGGGCTTCGTCGGTGAAGGCCGCTTCTTTCGGACGGAGGCCGTTCTCGCGCAACTGCCGCGGGATGAGGTAGCCGCGCGCGATGGCGATCTTCTCGCGGTCGGTGTAACCCGAAAGCCCGATGATCTCCATGCGGTCGAGCAGCGGCCCCGGGACGGTCTCCAGCGTGTTGGCGGTGGTGATGAACATGACCTGCGACAGGTCAATCGGCGCTTCGAGATAATTATCGCGGAATTCCACGTTCTGTTCGGGGTCCAGAACTTCGAGCAGGGCCGAGGCGGGATCGCCGTGGAAGTCGAAGACCAGTTTATCGATCTCGTCGAGCATAAAGACCGGGTTGCGGCTTTCGACGCGGCGCAGGGCCTGGATGATCCGTCCGGGCATCGCGCCGATGTAGGTGCGGCGGTGGCCGCGGATCTCGGCCTCGTCGCGCATCCCGCCCAGCGACATGCGCGTGAACCTGCGTCCCAGCGCCCGCGCGATGGACTGTCCCAGCGAGGTCTTGCCCACGCCGGGCGGCCCGACGAAGCACAGGATCACGCCCTCGCGTTCGCGGCGGATCCGATCCTCCGATTCTTCCGAAAATTCGTCCTTGCGCTCGAGGCGCAATTTGCGGATCGCCAAAAACTCCAGGATGCGGTCTTTCACGTCCTCCAGCCCGTAGTGGTCCGCGTTGAGTACCTTGCGGGCGTGTTCGATGTCGAGGTTGTCCTCCGTCTGCACGCTCCACGGCAGCGAGACCAGCCAGTCGAGATACGTGCGGATGACGCCGTATTCGGCCGCGGCGGTGGGCAGGCGTTCCAGCCGTTCCAGTTCACGGCGCGCCAGTTTGTCGGCCTCCTCGGGCATTTTGGCGGCTTCGATCTTCTTGCGAAATTCCTCGGCCTCCACCGCCTGCTCGTCGCGCTCGCCCAGTTCCTTTTGGATGGCCTTCATCTGCTCGCGCAGGAAGTAGTCGCGCTGCACCTTCTCGATCTCGCCGCGCGCTTCGTTCTGGATTTTCTGTCCGATGCTCAAGACCTCGCCCTCGCGCACCAGCAGGCCGATGAGTTTCTTCAGTTTCTCGGTGACGGAGTCGATCTCCAGCAGTTGCTGCGCGTCGGTCAGGTCAATGCGCTGGAAGTTGGCGATGGTATAGACCGTCTGCAGCGGCTCTTCGATGGAGAGAATGGACTGCGCCAGTTCCTCGGGGAAGGACGGGATCAGTCCCACGATCTGCTGGAACTGGTCGCGGGCGTTGCGCGCCAGCGCGTCGATCTCCAGCCCGCTCTCCACGGTTTCGGGCGCGAGGAGGACGCGCGCTTTGAGATACGGTTCCTCCTGCACGAACTCGCCGAGGCGGAAGCGCTCCAGTCCCTGCACGAGCAGGCGGACGGTCCCGTCGGGGGCGCGCAAAAGGCGGTGGACGGTGGCGATGGTCCCTATCGGGTAGAGGTCGCCCGGGGCGGGCTGCTCCAGCTCGGGGTCGCGCGCCGCGACGAGTCCCACCAGTTTCGACTCGCTGGCGGTCACCTCGTCCACCAAACGGACGGAGCGCGGCTGTCCAACCGTCAACGGGACGGCGGTGGTCGGGTAGACGACGACGCCGCGCAGGGGCAGAATGGGCAGGACGTCGGGATACCTGGGTTTCTCCTCCGTCGGTTCGGGTTTGGCCGCGTCCGTCTCGTCTTTTTTCTTCGGGCGCGAAAAAAGCGAGGACAGAAATGAATCGGCGGGGAATTCGTTTTCCCACATCCAGTTTATAAATTCGTTGGCGGCGCTGTTCCAGCGGTCGGCGCACATTCTATTTTTCTATCTCCACCCTGACGGGTTTGTTCTTCGGCAAAGTGATCGTGAGGAATCCGTCGGCGTATTCCGCGCGGGAGGAGTCCGCGTCCACCGGTTCGGGCAGGCCGACGGCCGCGCTGAAATGGCCGAAGCGGATCTCCATCTGCTGGTAGGCGCGCCGCCCCGAAACATCGGGACGGACGCCGCTGACCTGGAGGAATTCGCCCTCGAGCGTGATCTCGAACGCGGATTCGCGCATCCCGGCCACCTCCACACGGACGACGTAGGCTTCGTCCGTTTCGTAGACGTCGGTCGGCGGACTCCACACGCTGGAACGCGTCGTCCAACTGACCGCGTGGACCAGGTCGCGCCGCCTCTCGGTCAGCAAAGATTCGGATTTACGGATAATGGTGGTCATTTCACGCTCTCCCGTAAGGCGGGATGGCATCCCGCCTTACAATCTCGCTGCCAGGCGGACGACATCCGCCCGGCGATCACGCTTACGCCTGCAAAGCCTTCTTTGCCGCCTCGATCACTTCTTCGTAATTCGGTTCGTCGCCGAGCGCGGGCATGTAGGCGGCGTAGACGATCTTGTCGTCGCGGCCCACCACGAAGACGGCGCGGCGCAGGATGCGGCGCTCTTTGATCAACACGCCGTATTTTTCCCCGAACTCCGCGTTCTGATGGTCGGAGAGGACCATCACCTGGTCCACGCCGGCGGCGCCGCACCAGCGCTTCTGCGCGTAGGGCAGGTCGGTACTGACGGTCTGGATGACGATGTCCTTGTCGAGCGCGGCGGCTTCCTGGTTGAAGCGCCGCGTCTCGCGGTCGCAGACGTCGGTGTCGAGCGAGGGGACGGCGGCGATGATCCGCACTTTGCCTTTGGTGTCGGCCAGCCCGCGCGTCAGGGACCAGTCCAACGCGTGGACGGTGAACTCGGGCGCGGCGTCTCCCACTTTCACATCGTCGCCGATAACGGTGGCGTCGCGCCCGCCAACTTTGATGATTCCAAATCTTTCGGTTGTCATTTTTCTCCTTGATTACCTCATCTACCTTTATATTTGTGTGCTCGTCAACCCAGCGCCCCCGGAAGGAATCGAACCTTCAACCTTTTGCTTAGAAGGCAACTGCTCTGTCCGTTGAGCTACGGGGGCATGGTCGGTTGTAACGCAAACTGACGATCCAGGTTACGCCGGTCTCAGGCCCTTGTACACGCGCGGGCCCGCCAGCGTGCTTAAAATCGTGTTGGCCGGGCGTCCTAGTCTGACCGCCAGGTCTTCCGCGCTCATCGGCTGGTTGCCGTTGACGAGGAACAGGCGGAATACCGCCTCCACCAGCGCGGTCTGCGGGGTGACGAATTCGGGCTGGCGCGCGCAGTGACTCATCAACGCGTGCTGGATGCCGTCCACTTCGCGCACCTCGGCGGTGTTTTCGTCCACCCAGTCGATCATCTGGCCTTCCTCCAACGACGCCAGCGCTTCCTGGTGGGCGGGACACAACAACGAGCGCAGGTATACCTGCCAATCGCGCTCGTTCTCCTTCCACCACTGAAAGTCGATCTGGAAGGGGGTCTTGGCCGTCGGTTTCAAAACGGGGCGCCGCGCAACTCGGGGTTCGGGATTGGTTTCAGTCATGGTCATTCATCCAGGCGGTAATGCAGATCGCCAACGTGCGCAAATTCAGGATGCGACGCCAGCAGGGCCATCAACGGGGCCGGCGGCACGCGGCGCAGGATGTTGATGCCCGCGTACAGTTCCTGCACGTGGACATGTCCCTGCGGGCTGAGTTTGGTCAGTTCGCGCATCACGTTTTTCGTCAACGCCTCGAACGGCAGGCGGACTTTGGCGGCCTGCTCGCGGGCGGCGTCCACCCCGTCCGGGTCGGGGACGGCGATCGCCATCCGGTCGTTCAATTCGGCGGCGATCTGCTGCTTCAACAACGCGAAGACGAGGCCGCCGTCCGTGCCGACGATGACCGTCCGCACCCAATCGCGCACCGAGCGGCGCGTCAACGCCTCGATGCGGACCTCCCCGGGCTGGTTGCTCTTGCGGACGCGGATCAGCGCCCCGGGCATTAACTCATAAGATTTGTACCAGTCGGCCAATCCGTATACATACCCAGATTTTCGGACAACCCAGGCCGGGATTTTCTTTCCCGTTTTCTCGTCCAGCAGCGTAAAGCGGACTCGGGCCGATTCGTACGCGCTGGGAAACAGCCGCCGGGCGCGCGCCGAAACGGGAAGCGTGCCGGCCCGCCAGTGCGGATAGAGCAGGCTGATGGTCGCCTCGTCGGACGGCGGGGCGGAGGCTTCGCTCAACTCATCGTCCACTTGCGTTTCGAGCGCCAGCATCTGCGGAGAAAGGAGGGCGCGGTCGTGAGGAATCTCCGCATACTGCAACGGCGCGGGAACGGTCCGCACGCCTTCGGGTTCGAGGCGCTCCAGACACCACAACACCGTCCCCACCGGCCCGACCTCGTCGAAGCGTTTATCCTCCTGCAGGGCATAATTGAGGGAAAATTCCGCCAGCCTGGGGTTTACGCCGGCGGGCAATTCGAGGTCCTTCATCAAAGCGGAGGTGGGAAGCGGCTCGCCGCCGGCCATATCCAGCACGGCCTCGGCAAGGTTGAGATGACCGGCGTTGATGTCGAGCAGCAGGGCGCGCGGGAACCAGCGTCCCGCGATCTGCACCAGCGATTCGTCCGCGGCGAAAGCGGAGTCGACCTTCGCTTCGAGTTCCGCGCTGAAGTCCAGCGCGACCGCTTCGGGGTCCAGGGCGGAGGCGGATTCCTCCGCGGCCGAAGGACGGTTCAGTTTGTGATTTTCCAGCGCGGCGGCGAACTGTTTTTGCGTCCCGTTCTCCATTTCGACGGTCAACACGTCGAACGCGCCGAGTTCGGGGTTGACTCCTGCGCGCACGGCCACGACGCGTCCGCCGCTTTTCAAGGCGGGGAAGTCCAACCGCTCCCCAACTTCATATCTTTCCCTGGGGAGATAGGGCTTTAAAGTATCCCGCTGGCGTGCCGCGGTTTCGGTCTCGATGCGAATCCGTTCCGCGACCAACACAGAGACAAGTTCGCGAGGCGTGAGAGGCGTCTCGCGCTCGAACAGGTGTGTTTGCAGAAATTCGATATCGCTGGATGTGACTTGAAGGGTTCGCCAGTAATCGGCGGAAATATTGGGAGTTGCGCCTGCCATACAATGCCTTAGTGTGGAATGGGAATATAGCGTATGTATTATACACTAGCAATTTGCGTTTTTACCCTCGACGGGAAAAAACGCAGAACGGCCTCGCGCGCCGGGGGAGCCGTCTCGCGAGGGCGGCGCGGGGCCGCCTAAAAAACGGATTGGCAGGATCGCGGTTCGCAGGTATGATGCGGCTGGAGTTTGACAATGGACAAAGTGATCATCCAGGATTTGAAAGCGCGCGGTATCCTCGGCATCCACAGTTGGGAGCGGACGACGCCGCGTGAGATCGTCGTCAACGTCGCGGCATACGCCGACACGCGCCGCGCGGCGCGCACAGACGACATCGCCGACTGCGTGGATTACAGCGCGCTTGCCAAAAAAATCCGCGCCTGCGTGGAAAACGCGGCGCGGGAAACGGTCGAGGCGCTGGCGAACGACCTGGCGGAATTATGTCTCGAAGAGCCGAAGGTGACGAGGGTCGTCGTCCGCGTGGATAAGCCCGGGGCGGTGGCGGAGGCGGCTTCGGTGGCGGTGGAGGTCGAACGGCGGCGGCGTTAGAGGCGCAGCGGCCCCGAACCGCGCGAGATGTTCGCCAAAAATTCTTCGCGGGTGGCCAGGTTGGCGCGGAAGGCGCCGTGCATGGCCGAAGTGGTCATGCGGGCGGTGTGCGTTTTGACGCCGCGCATCATCATGCACATGTGCATCGCCTCGATGACGACCGCCACGCCCTGCGGCTTGAGGAGATCGCGCAGAAAATCCGCGATCTGGCGGGTCATGCGCTCCTGCACCTGGAGCCGGCGGGCGTACATCTCCACCACGCGCGGGATCTTCGAGATACCCAGCACTTTGCCGTTGGGGATGTAGGCCACGTGGGCGCGCCCGGTGAAGGGGAGGAGATGGTGTTCGCACAAACTATAAAACTCGATATCGCGCACCAGCACCATTTCGTCGTATTGGACATCGAAGAGCGCGCCGTTGATCATGGCGGCAGGGTCCGCCGAGTAGCCCGCCAGCAGTTCAACGTACATGCGCGCCACGCGGCGCGGCGTGTTTTTCAAGCCGTCGCGCCCGGGATCTTCGCCGAGCGCGCGGAGCAGTTCGGTCATTGACTTTTCGATTTTTAATGCGTCGACGCGGCCGGGGGCGGTCTGTTCCGCGCTCAACTCATCGTCGAAATCAAACGGTTCCATTTCCATTTCCTAAAAGACCCCGAAAGCCGCGCAGACCTTCAGGGTCTTGAATTCATCCGGCCTTCGGTTCAGCCGATCTCCGGCTCGATCAGGCCGTAACTGCCGTTGCGACGCCGATACAACACGTTGATCTTGCTGGACTCGACGTTGTAGAAGATAAAGAAGTTTTCGTGACCGAGTTCGCGCATCTGGATGATGGCCTCCTCCTCGCTCATCGGATACAAGGTGAACTTTTTGCGTTTGGCAAGCAGGGGGGTCAGTTCGCCGGTCTCGTCGTCCACGATCTGTTCGGCGACTTCGGCGGCGGAACGCCCGTCGCCGCGGGCGCGGTTGCGTTTGCCCTTGAAGCGCTCGATCTGGCGGTCCAGTTTATCGAGGGCGGTGTCGAAGGCGGCATGCAAGTCGTCGGCGCGTTCCTCGGCGCGCAAGAGCAGGTTCTTGCCGCGCGTGGTGATCTCGGCGGTGAAGCGGTCTGAAGCGTTGCGAGCCGATTTAAGATAAGTCAATTCCACGCGCACGTCTTCGATCTGCGGCAGGTGACGCGTCAGGCGTTCCGCCCGGCCGGTCACGTAGTCATGGATGGCGTCGGTCATTGCCATATTGCGGGTTTGAACGTCCACTTGATGGTCAGTCATGGGGACCTCCTGGGGATTGGGTGATTAGACTTGATTCAGACCGTGCTGGGACAACGCCCGCGCTACGGTCAACGCGTAGACTTCGGCAGCGCCCGCTTGAAGGAGGGCGTTACTGCAAGACGAGAGGGTGGATCCGGTAGTGGATACGTCGTCCACCACGAGGATGATCTTTCCCCGCACGACAGAGGCGTTTGCGATAAAGGCATTCTGCATGTTTTCGCGGCGTTCGGACGCGGAGAGTCCAACTTGCGAGACGGTTTCGCGCTGCCTTTTGAGCGCGCCCGGCCGATAGTTCAGGCCGAGCGCGAGCGCCAGGGGACGAGCGATCAAGTCAACCTGATTATACCCGCGTTCCTGCCGCCGTTTTTGTCCGAGCGGAACAGGCGCGATCATGTCCAGCGGCCAGGAGAGGGAGCGCGTAAATTCGGCCAGAGGGACGGCTAGCGCGTCGCCCAACCCCATGTCGCGGCGGTATTTCAATCGATGCAGGGCCTGGCGGACAGGGAAATCAAACGCCGCCCAGGCGCGCAGGGCGCGAAAGGGCGGCGGAACGGAACGGCAGCTCCGGCACAAGCCCGCCTGCGGAAGCGACTGTCCGCATTTTTCGCACAAGGCCCCGGCCAGCAACGGGACTTTTCCCTGGCACTCTTCGCACCAGCGGGAACCCGCCTTTCCGCACCCGCCGCAACGGGGCGGAAACAACCAGTCGAGCCCGCTCCATGCCAGACGGTACAGCGGATACGACCAGTGGGGCTGGGTCACGATTTACGGTCCTCCCAGGGCGGCTCCAAACACGTCGGTAATTTGAATGAGAGCAGGCGTGAGCAGGATGATCAGGATGGACGGAAAGATCAGGAGGCCCATGGGGAAGATCATCTTGACCGGCGCTTTGTGGGCTTCCTCCTCCGCTCGCTGGCGGCGCTTCATGCGCATCTGCTCAGACTGGATGCGGAGCACCTTGGCCATGCTGACGCCCAGTTGCTGGCTCTGGATGACCGCAGCCACGAAGCTGGTCATCTCAGGGATATCGAGGCGGTCCGACATATCGCGCAGGGCTTCGCGCTGGAGTTTGCCGAGTTGGATCTCGCGGATCACGCGGGCAAAGGCCAGCGACAACTGGTTTTCCCATTTTTCGCTTACTTTCGATATGGCCGAGTCGAAACTCAAGCCGGCCTCCACGCAGATGGTCAACAGGTCCAACGCGTCGGGCATGGCCTTGCGGATTTCCTTCTGGCGGGCGTTGATGCGGCTGGTCAGCCATAGTTGAGGGAAGAAGAATCCCAGCAGGCCAAAGACCAGCAGGACCATAAGCAGCCTGGAGACCGGCCACGGCGAGGGCGAAATGCGGGCGATCAGGAATAACAGGCCGTCGAACACCACCGGAACGATAAAACGGGTGGTAAGAAAAGTGGCCGCGTCGATCCGCCCCGGGTTCCCGGCCAGTTCCAGTTTACGGGTCGTGTCGAGTAGGACTTTTTGCGGCGTGAAGCGCGCCGAGAATTCCCCCAGGCGGCGCACGATCGGGACGATGACGCGCTGGCTGAACGGTTGAGAGAGTTCGATCTGCTCGAGGGAGGCCACTTCGCCGCGCTCGCTAAACTCGGCGAGGCGCGTCATCAGCGGGTCTATATTTTCATCCTGTTCGGCGATGGTCCGATTGCCGACTATCACCATGTAGATGACGCCGCCGAGTAGAGCCAGGCCCAGGAGAATTCCAATCGCCCATTGCATATTACACCTCGATATCCGCGATCTTCATCATAATGGCGTAACCGGTGACGATCAGGACGGCCGCCAGGCCCAGCGCGCCAAACCCGCATAATGGTCCTTTGTCGAAGAAAGAGCCCATGTATTCGGGGTTGAGGAACCACAAAAAGACGACCAGGAATATGGGGATCAGCGCCATCGCCGTGCCGGACGTGCGCACCTGCGAAGTCAGCACGCGGATCTCGCCTTTGATGCGCACGCGCTCGCGAATGGTGAACGAAATGGTATCCAAAATTTCCGACAGGTTGCCGCCCACTTCGCGCTGGACGTTGACGGCGGTGATGACAAAGTCCAGGTCGTCGCTGGGGATGCGGCGATAAAGGTTTTCGAGGGCGGTTTCCATCGGGATGCCGATCTGCATCTCCTGCACCACGCGGCGGAACTCGTCTGAAATGGGCGGGGGCAGTTCCTTGCTGACGGCCTCCATCGCCTGCATGACGGAATAGCCCGCGCGCAGGCCGTTCACCATCAGGTTGAGCATGTCGGATAATTGATCGTTGAAACGCCTCAGCCGCTTTCCCTGTTGGGAGCGAACGTATAAGGAGGGGATAAAGGAGCCCACCAATCCGCCAGCCAGCGCCGTGCCAATGCCGCGCGCCTGGAAGCCTCCGCCCGCGAGCAGCCAGAAAATGGCCGCTGTCCCCACGGTCGAGATGACGATGAGCGCGAAGTATTCGCCCACCTGGAATTTCAGGTCTGCCCGCGCAAGTTGACGCGCGATCCGCTCGCCCGTGGAGGATTTCTTCGCCTGGCGGTTAACCCACTCGGTCAGGGCGGAACGTTCCGCTTTGGCCGTCTCGGCCGAGCCCGCCTCTTCGAGGAACTGACCGAGGCGCTCGTCCACCAACGAACGTTCGCTGCGTATGGATACGAAGAGTCCTACGGCCAGCAAGCCGACCGCGATGATTCCGCCAACGACGAGGAAGATGGTCAGTCCGCTCATGGTTTAGTAGCGACGCCGCTCTCCAATTCCGAAGATGGACGGCGGCAGGTGAATGCCGGAGGCTTCGATCTTATCCATGAATTTCGGCCGCAGTCCCGTAGGGCGGAGGCGGCCGACGATCTTTCCGTTTTCGAGACCGGATTGTTCGAAGACGAAAATATCGGTCATGGTGATCACGTCGCCTTCCATGCCGCTGACTTCGGTGACGTTTACGATCTTACGCGTGCCGTCGCGCATACGCTCCTGATGCACGACCACGTCAATGGCCGAGGAGACCTGCTCGCGGATGGCGCGCGAGGGCAGGTCCATGCCCGCCATCAGGGTCATCGTCTCGAGACGAGACAGGGTGTCGCGCGGCCCGTTCGAGTGAAGCGTGGTCATCGAGCCGTCGTGGCCGGTGTTCATGGCCTGGAGCATATCCAGCGCGGCCTCGTCGCGAATCTCGCCGACGATGATCCGGTCCGGGCGCATACGCAGGGCGTTGATGACCAGGTGGCGGATAGTAATCTCGCCGCGGCCTTCGATGTTGGGCGGGCGCGATTCCAACGTCACCACGTGTTCCTGCCGCAATTGCAATTCGGCCGCGTTCTCGATGGTGACGATGCGCTCGTCGTCCGGAATGTAGCCGGAGAGAATATTCAGCAAAGTCGTCTTGCCCGACCCGGTGCCGCCGGAGATGACGACGTTCAGGCGGGATTCGACGCAGGCCTTGAGGAATTGCAGCGCCTCCGGGCTGATGGAGCCAAACTGGACCAGTTGGTCCACCGTGATGGGGTTCTTGGCAAATTTACGGATGGTCAGCACCGGCCCGACCAGCGAAATGGGCGGGATGACCGCGTTGACGCGGGAGCCGTCCTGCAAGCGCGCGTCCACGTACGGGCTGGCCTCGTCAATGCGGCGGCCCAGCGGCGCCACGATTCGGTCAATGATGCGCATGACGTGTTCGTTGTTCTCGAACGTGACCGGCACGCGATGGATCTTGCCTTTGCGTTCGATGTAAATGTTCTTCGCCCCGTTGACCATGATTTCTGTGATGCTTTCGTCTTCCAATAAAGGCTGGAGGGGTCCCAAACCCAGGATCTCGGCCGCGATCTGCTCGAACAGGCGGACGCGTTCGGGGCGGGAGAGAACGATGTTCTCCTCGGACAGAATTTGCTCGAAGAGTCCCTGGATGGTGCGGCGGACTTCTTCGATCCGCGAGATATCCATGGAGGGGTCGAGCTCGGCCAGGAGGCGATTTTGGACGCGCGTCTTGAGGTCGAAATACGTCCCTGCCTGGGGCGCGGTAATGGGCGCGTTGGTCCGCCGGGACTGCAAGGAAGACAGCCGCGAGTTGTCGCCGCCCCCGCTGCCCGTCCCGGATGAGGGGGCGGGAGCGGGTTGGCCGGGGGCGCCGCTCTGTCCTTGTTCAATTCGTTTCAAGAGGGACATCGTTCACAACTCCAAAAGCCCGATTAGGCCTCCGCTATCGTTTGGCGGCCTTTTCCAGATCTTGATCTTCCAGGGCGGCGATTCGGCCGCGCACGCTTTCTGCCAGCCCGAAGATGGCGCGCCCGACGGGCTGCGCCTTGTTATCCACCATGAACGGGACGCCGCGGTTCACCGCCGTGACGACGACGCGTTCGTCCATGGGAAGCAGCGCGGCCACCTCCTGCTTGAGGTTTTCGCCGACGCGCTCGGGAGTGATGGCGATCCGTTTATCGTATCGATTCATCACAAATAAGATCCGTCCGCGGTCGATCCGCATGGTCTGAAGCAGGTCCAGGAACAGGCGCGCGTTTTTGATGGCGGGGATGTCCTGGGTTGAAACGACTACGACGACGTCGCTGACGTCAATGGCGGCGATCGTCACGTCGCTCAGGTGAGTGGCGGTGTCGATGACCACATAAGCAAACATCTGGCGCAGAAAGTCAATGACTTTGAGGAATTGGTCGGGGCCGACTTTATCGGCCTGCTCCGGCCGGGAAGGAGAGGCCAGGATGTTGAGGCCGGTGGCGTTGTGTTTTACCAGCACCCCGTCAACGATCTCAGGGTCCAATTCTTCCGCGAGAGGGGCCAGGTCGGCGATTGTGTTTTTTCCCTGTTCGTTGAAGAACATGGCGACGTCGCCATATTGCAGGTTCGAGTCTACGACCACGACGCGCGTATCTTCGTTGTGGAGCGCGATCGCCAGGTTGACGGCGATGGTGGTGCAGCCGGTCCCGCCTTTGGGGCTGTAGACCGAAATGATCTTCCCCCGCGTCAGCCCGAGCGTCGGGATGGAGGCTGCCCCGGGCGTCATGGCCGCGGGGATCGAGCGCAGCGAAGCGGCCTGGGCCCGTTCCACGCGCGCCAGTTCCCCCGCCCGGCGAATCGTCGAGATCAGTTCGTCGCCCATGGGGGGCTTGGTTAAAAAGTCGCGCGCGCCGGCCAGCATGGCGCGGCGCATGTAGTTTTGGTCGCCCTGCACAGAGAGGATGACGACTTTGATGTGAGGCGATTTCTGGCGGATGATTTCGGTGGCGGTGATTCCGTCCACGTCCGGCATGTTGATGTCCATCAACACCACATCGGGATCCAGGTCTTTGGCCAGTTGGATTCCCTCCTTGCCAGAACGCGCCGCGCCCACCACCTCGACGTCGCTTTCAAACTGGAGGAGTTTGCGGATGTTTTCCCGGGTATCCGCCACATCGTCTACGATAAGGACTCGAATTTTTTCGCCGGCCATATCATCCTTTTAGGAAAATCACGAATAGGTTGGGCCGCTCAGGGCTCCACGTTCACCGCGTCGTTGGGCAGCAGCGGAAGAGTCAGAATATCCACGCGAGGGGTTAACGAAAACGCGAGTTTAACCGGCACGGTGATGTTGTACTGGCTCAGGAGGTATTGCAGGGTGGCGGACTCGGTTGTCTGCCGCAGGGTGTCGCCGCTATTTCGCAGGGTAAGGTAAATGGGAGTGTTGGTATAGATCAGGTAGGCGAGGGTCACGGCTTGTTGAGGAGAAACGATCAGCGTGACGATATCCGGCGCGGCTGTGGGAGCAGGCTGCTCTCCCGGGGGAGCCGGCGTCTGGTCGCCCGTAGCGGTTGGGGTCAACTGGAAATTGCCCAGACGCAGGACGATGACGTCCTGCATGATCATCTGGCATACGGCCCGCGGGCGTTGAGGCTCGGACGGGATCGGGTAGATCGGCTGCTGGAAGGCGGTCTCCACCTCGGTCCGGCCCTGATAGGTCGGGTCGCCCGTGGTTTTAATTCCCAAACTGATGCCGGGCATGGAGTCTGGCGGGACATTGGCCGGGGCCTGGACAACCGCGACATGATTGGGGAGGACGGTTTGATAGGTGGGATCCACGTCCACCATGTTCATGCACGTGATGGCGTTGACGTGCGCGCCGTCCGCAATGCCGTATCCCACCGAGGCCAGGCGGGTGATCGGAAGGGTAATGGCAGTCTGGCCGGTGGCAATGATGGAGGCCCACTGCGGTCCGCCGGCTTCCAGCCCGGTCCCGGGAGCGACGATCATGCCGGTGGTGATGGGGACGCCCTGGTCTATGTTGATCTTCGCCTGCTGGCCGATCAGGGAACCTTTCTCGTCCACGGTAAACATGACGTCGGCAAACGAAGTTTCAGGGAGATTGTATGTGCCCAGAAGGTCTTCCGTGATCAACGCGCCCTGCGTAATATTCTGCAAAGCGTAATAGACCTGGTAAACCCGGGCGGCCGGAGTGGCAGGTTTTATTATCTGCATAACACGCGGCAAAGCCACTGCCGCCAAAAGCAAGGCTACCAACAGGATAACGCCCAAAACGATCAAAGTTCGTCCGCGACGCATAGGTTCTCCTCTCTGGATTGAGGCCGCAAGTAGGCGGCAGGTCTTTTATATCATATTCATTATACAGGAAAATTGCAAAAACCTATCTAATAAGAGAGCGCGGAGAGCGGGCCAGGCTGACCGGCGCCGCTTTGATCGCAAAAATCCATACGAAGAAAAAATTCCAAATAACGGGAACCGGCAGGGTCGGAACGCCGAGCGAACGAAAACTTCTCCGTCAACGAAATCTGCCGCTTCGGCCTCGCGCGTCTCGTCTCGAGGCCGGTACGAAAGTGGGACTCTCCACGGAGAGTCCCACTTCAACGGGCAGGAACGGTCAACTAACTGAAGGAGGAGAGGCTGTCGTTGATGGTCGAGAAGACGTTGCCGATGATCGGACCGAGCAGCATCAAAACGGCAATGACAACGATAGCGACCAAAACAAGGATCAACGCATACTCGACCAGGCCCTGGCCTTTTTCCTTGGGAGCGAACAACATTAGGCGTCACCTCCTTTCCACTTTTGGATTCTCCAGGAACTTTCGGAGCGAAGTAAACGCATTATATAACAAGCCGGGAAAGCGAGGCTGGATTAGTACAAAAGTAGGACTCCGCCCATGGGCGGAGTCCTACTAAACGGGGCAGGGTCTTTCTAGCCGACGGAGGAGAGGCTGTCGTTGATGGTCGAGAAGACGTTGCCGATGATCGGGCCGAGCAGCATCAGAACAGCAATGACAACGATAGCGACCAGAACGAGAATCAGCGCATACTCAACCAAACCCTGGCCTTTTTCTTTCGGTGCGAATAACATAGCGATAGATCTCCTTTCGTTAGATTTGATGAGGAGAATTCCTCAACTGTTCAACATTATATTCAGGCGATAAAAAAAGGCAAGTGAATTTAAGGGAATTGCAATTACAATAATGTTAGTCTAACAATTCTGCAATCCGCATAAAAATGGATATTTTTTATGCAGGACTGCGCGCCGGAACGGAGAATCCCACGCGCGTGCCTTTTCCCACGGCGCTGTCGATCTCGAAAGACCCTCCCAGCATTTCCGCGCGTTCCTTGATCAATTTCAAGCCCAGGTTGCCGCCCTGCTCCAGAGTCTCTGGGTCCACGCCTTTGCCGTTATCGTCCACATTGACGCGCACGGTCTGTTCGCCCATATCTACAAGCACTTTGATGGACGTCGCCTGGCTGTGACGCGAGGCGTTCCCGATAAGCTCTTGAATGGCGCGGAAAACCATCACTTCCAGGTAAGGCTCCAGGCGGCGTTCCGTCCCCGTGACGGTTACGTTCACATCCAAACCGGCCTGCTCACGGAAGGCTTCCGCATATTTACGAATGGTGGGCGCCAGGCCCAGGTCGTCCAACATCATCGGGCGCAGTTCAAAGATGAAGTTCCTCACCTTCTGAAACGTCCCCATGGCGGCGACTTTGAGATTGCCCAATTCGTCCCGCGCCTGCACGGGATCAATGTCGAGCAGGCGCATGGCAATTTCGGTCTGCAAAATAAAATTGGAGAGGGCCTGGGCCGGCCCGTCGTGCATCTGCCGCGAAAGGCGTTGACGCTCCGACTCCTGGGCGTTAACCATCATTTCCACGCTCGCCAGATTCCCCTTTCCCGCCTGCGCGCCCGAATCCGCCGAGCCGTTATCGGGCGATTGAAATTTCTCCAACGTGGCTTTCAAACGCTCAAGGTGCGTGCGGTCATTCTGCAATTTCTCCAACTGGCCGCGCATCACAAGCAGACGCTGCTGGACGTCCAACGCGGAATCGTAGGCCATCCGCAATTCTTCGGGAGACATGGCGTGGATCTGTCCCTGAACCTGTTGTAAATGCGCGGTGATCGCCGTATTACGCTGCGTCAGTTTGGATAGTTCGCCCTGGCTTTGCTCGATCATCAACGTCACTTCGCGCAGAGCGCGCACGGTCTCGTCCAATTCAGATTGCCCCTGGCCCAGATCGCTTCTGGCGGATATAGAATCGTTCATTCCGATCGCTCCTGCTTGTTCGCGTCCTTCAATGTGACCCAGCCTCGCTTGATGGCATAGATCACCGCCTGCGTGCGATCTTCCACTCCAAATTTCCGCAAGACCGAAGTTACGTGATTCTTGACCGTTTGATGGCTGATATCCAAAAGGCCCGCGATCTCCTTATTGCTCATCCCCCGCACCATGCAATTCAAGACCTGCATCTCGCGCTCTGAGAGCGGATGGAACGGGTTGCCCGGCTCGCTGTAAGAACGGCGCGCGCCCTCCGTCTGTCCGCTTAGCCATTCTTCCAGGTCGCGGCGCGAAAGGACGCGCGCATCAAAGACAAACCTGCCCGCCGCCACGTCACGGATCGTTCCCAACAGGCTCCGCGCGTCCACGTCTTTCGCCAGGTATCCGGCTGCCCCGGCCAGCGCGGCGTGGACGGCCTGCTCCGCCTCGTCATATCCGGTGAGCAGCAAAACGCGCACGGGAAGTTTATCCTGTATGATCAAATGGGTGATCTGTAAACCATTCAGGCCGGGCATATTAATGTCCATCACCACAACCTGGGGCCGCAGTTCACGGACCAATCGCAGGGCCTCTTCGCCGCTGGAGGCCTGCCCCAAAACGTCCATATCGGCTTCGAGCGTCAATGTGTCCACCACGCCCTGACGGAACAGAGGATGATCGTCTACTACAAGGAGGGAAATTTTCTTCATCGGGACCCGCGTCAGATTAAGCTTTTTGAATTTTAGCACAGAATCGACGGATCACCGATGTCCGCCAAACTGCGTCTTCGCGACGCTTAGTTTTAAGCCGCTTACGCGCTTTCGCTGGACCGGGATTGAAACAACGAGTCCCGACACCGGGGTAGTCATCGGGGCGACGACCCGCTCAATCGCATCCGCCAGCCGTCTTAATGCGCGTCGCTTGCATTCCACCGATACACGCGCAGATTATCGCCTCCCAGCATGGGCGCGATCTCGCCGTTGGTGGAATATACCCCTTGAGACCGACGCGCCAAATCGGGATACAGGTCTGGGAACGCGATGAAATAATCCGCGCCCTGACGGTCGAGATACTCGGCCAGGCGCGCCTCGTCGCGCAAAAACGGGATCACGTCGGGCGACACCAACCCCGCCAGGTCGATCAATCGGTGACGGTCGAAATATCCCAGCGCGCCGATGTCGTGCGCGGCGATCAGCGCGTCGGGCGGGAGGTTCGCGTCCGCCCACCGCGCGGCCGCGACCATCTCCGACTCGATCAAGGCGACGTCTTGCGCGTAGGACTTCGCGCCCAACCCGACGAACCCGACCGTCACCAGCGCGATGGCCGCGCCCCAGCCCGCCCGCGTCAAATTGACCGAGGCGCGGGCCGCGGTTTTCTCGAACGTTTTCGCCACCCCGAGCAGACTCCACAAAAACAGGACCGGCATGGCGGGGATGAGATACCGTCCATGCTGATAGGGCGGAAGGCGCAGGGCGTAGATCAGGAAGAAGCCCGCCAGCCAGACCATCCCCGTCAGCGTCCCCCAATCGCGCTCGCGAATGGACTTTGCCAGCCAGATGAACAGGCCGGGAAGGAGGACGAGCGCCGGGCCGGTCAGCAATTGCAGGAGGCTTTTGCCAAGTTTCTCCCACAACGGCTTCGATTGCCACGCGGCGTATTCGGCCTGCTTTGCATAGAACGTGTTTGGAAATGGATTGCCCGATAACGTCAGGTTGAATAAGAGATACAACCCGAACAGGAAACCGAACCCGATGAAGAAGCGCGTCAAAGAGGAGACGGGTTTCGGGCGCAGGAGCAGAGTCAACACGATGGGGCCGAGGAGAGTCAAACCGTCGGGGCGGACCCAGACTGAAAGCGCGGCGAGCAGGCCGAGGGTCAGGGGACGAGGCGAAGGCTCCGCGAGCAGGACAAGGATCATCGTCACGAGGCAGGCGTGGAGGAGAGTCTCCATCCCCGAAGCCGCGGACCAGGTCAGATGCCATTCGAAGACGAAGAAGAGGCCGATGAGCGGGAGGCGCGGACGGTAGGAGGTCAGGAGGCGGCGGGCGGAAAATTCCGCGAGGGCCGCGAGGGCGAAGAGGAAAATCCAGCCGAGGAAATAAGTCCAGAAGTAGGGCGCGAGGCGGAGGAAAAAGCCGAGGGCGAGGAGCGCCGACCAAAGCGGCGCAGTGGAACCCGCCGAGGGGACGCCGGGCTGGAACGCCCATTCGCCGCGCAGGGCGAGGTTGCGGGCGTAGGTGAGGTGGATCCACGAGTCGTCGAGGGGGAAGCCGACGCGGAAGACCAGCGCGCTGACCGCGAGGTAGAGGCCGAGTCCCAGCGCGGCCGCGGCGGCGAGGATGAGGAGGTCGCGGCGGCTGAGGTCAGCGGACGATTTCGTAGAGGCGGTCGTCATCGGCTTCTCCGAGGTAGATGAATTCAGGGAATTGGTCAGGGTGATCGTACAGTTCGCGCAAATCGCCCGTGGTCCCGAGCGGCTCCAGGACGAGGTAGCGCGCGTCGTAGCGTTCGGCTACGGCAAGGACGGACGCGAGGCCGCCCGTCGGCAGGGCGATGGCGGCGCGTCCCGTGACGATATTGTACCCGGGCGGGTTGCGGACGATGACGATTCCGTCGCTGGGCGCGCCCTGCTGGAGGAGAAGAGTTTCCACGCCCGCATAGTGTCCGTCTTCGCGCTCCCAGTTTGGGAGGACGCGGATGGCGAAGATGGCGACTGTCATCAGCGCGGCGATGCCGACCAGCGCGCCGCGGAAGACGGCGAAGGCGCGGTCGTCGAAGCGGCCGCGTCGACGCGCCCAGGCGACGGCCGCGTCGAGGCCGACGGGCGCGAGGCTCCACCACATCGGCTGGAGCGCCGCGCCCGCGTGGAAGAACGCGCCGCGCGGTCCCGCGAACGGAAAGACGAGGGTCATCGCGGCGAAGAGCAGAATCCACGCGAGGGCGGCAAAGCGGACGCGGAGATCGCGGCGGAGAATCCACAGCCCGGCGAGGATGAACGGGAAGAGGAAGATGCCTCCCTGCGCGGCGAAGGCGTTGAGCAGATTGACTCCGCCCGCTTTGGCGCGCGCCAGCAGGATGGCGTCCCAGCCGGAGGCCAGCCAGCGCGCCATCGTCAATTGCGAGGCGGGATAGGCGAAGGTATCGTTGTAACTCGTCAGCCAGAGGGCGCGCGAACTGCCGGGAGCCATGAAGGAGCCGAAAGCCGCGAGGTTGCGCGCGTACCAGGGAGACATGAGGAGGAAAAAGCCGGCGAGAACGCAGAGGGCGGGAGGCAGGAGGCGGAAGGCGGGAGGCAGGAGGCGGGAGGCGGGAGGCGGGAGGCGGGAGGCGGAAGGCGGGAGGCGGGAGGCGAAAGGCGGACAGATGTTGAAGTGTGGCTGTCCGCTTGTGTTGTGGATTTGTTTATTTGTTTGCCCGCAAACCAAACCGCCGCCAGCAGCGACATTCCCAGCCAGAGCAGGCCGTCGGAGCGGGCGAGGGAGGCGAGGGCGGAGACGAGGCCGAGGAGGAGGAAAGTGATTGGAGATTGGAGATTGGAGGTTGGAGATTGAAGATTGGAAAGGAGAAGGAAGAAGGCGATGCCGAGGAGCATGTAGATGGCGTAGTTGTCAGGGACGGGGAGGAAGGGGGCGTAGTAGATGGGGAAACAGGCCAGAAGTCCAGAGAGAAGCGAGGCGGCGCGGTTGGAGGTCAGGCGGAAGGCGAGCAGGGACGTCAGCGGGGGGACGAGGGCAGCGAGGAGGATGAATCCGATCCGCGCGGACGCGAAGTCGGTCTGCCCCGTCAGCCACATCCCCGCGGCGGCGAGGATGGAGGCGAGAGGCATCCAGTAGGCGTGCGAGGGAGTCGGGAGGCCGCGCGGGTCGGCGAGGTAGTTCCAGAGATAGAGTTCGGTGAAGCCGTTGCCCCGCGCAAGTTGGACGCCGCCGCCGAAGTAGTAGTCCGAGTCCATATAGCCAGGCAGAGATTGGAATTGCGCGATGGCAAGCGGGACGGCGAGGCCGAGGAGGAAGAGAAGGAGAAGGGAGCGGCGAGACATGGCGCGGACAACACTCACTTTTTCAGTTCACGCCTCGCGTCGTCCAGCCAGGTGCGCGGCGGACGGATAACGTACCAGCGGACCCAGTACAGGCCGAGGAACGTCAACGCGGGAGGCAGGAGGAAGGTCAAAGCGTCGGATGAGGAGGGAACAGAGAAATAGCGGATGACGTGGGGAAAGGCGGAGAACAAAAGGACGACGACGGCGAGGAGGAGATAGGAACGTTTTTCCCAACGTTCCCAGATGAACGGCAAAATGAAGATGAATGAAAACACGAGCGGGGCGAGATTGGCGAAGGTGTTGGAAAATCCAAGCAGGGGCGTGAGCGCGACCGCCAGCGCGGCGACCCAGGCCACGCGGCGGTAGTCTCGGCCGCGCAGGGCGGCAAACCATTCCACGACGAGGATGAGGAGCAGGATCGAGACAACGAGCAGGGACAGGTTCGCGCCAAAGTTCGGGAGCCAGCCCTCGAGGAAGCGCGCGGGGACGAGGCGGCCGTCCGCGCGCCAGTTGGCCGCGACCGCGCGCATCCACGGCCAGAACCAATCGGGCTTGATCAGGAAGGAGACCGCGCCCAGCACGAACCAGGTCATGCCGATGCCTGAGAAGACGCGCCAGCGTCGGACGACGAGCGCCGCGAGGACGAGGAGCGACCAGAGAAGCAGCGTCGTCTCCCATTGCATGGCGGAGACGGCGAGGAAGAATCCCGCCAGTTCGTCGTTGAAGCCGCGCATGGCAAGGAGCGCGCCGACGAGCGCCAGCGCGAGCAAAATGGACAAGGACCCGTCGAGGAGGGCGGCGACGGAATAGAACCACGTCAACGCGCAGGCGAAGAGGAGAACCGAGAACCAGCGACGCGGCTCCCAGTCCGCGAGGCGAAGCGAGAAAAGGACGAGGAGGACGAGTCCCGCTTCGGAGAGAGTCATCCAGACGGCGCGCGCCCAGGCCGGGTCAGGGATGAAGGCGAAGGGGATAAATAGAATGAGCAGGGGCAGGGGGACGTCGAGCGCGAAAGGAAATTCGTCGGGACGGGCGACGCGTCCGTAAAATTCGATCTGCGTCCGCTCGGCGAGCGCTTTGCCGTACGGATCGGCGTCTTCGAACAGGAAAGCGCGCGCGCCGTTCCAGGCGGGGAGGAAGTCCGCGCCCGAGCCGAATTGACGCGCCAACTGCCAGTTCAGCGCGACCAGTCCCGCGGCGAGGACGAGTCCCAGCAGGGTGAGCGCGAGCAGGGTTGAGAGGTCTCGCAGGGAGAATCGGTTCGGCTTCACGTCGGGCTACGGCACAATCATCTTCAACCGTCTCGGTTGGATCGAATACTCAAAATCCTGAATGAACTGCGGGAACAGTTCGCCGTCGGTGTGCGCGGGCGAGGGATGGTCGAGATGAATCGAAAGCCGCGTGCACTCCACTTCGTACATCCCGTCCATTTCCACGTAACTGCCCTTGCCAGGTTTCATCGCCCGCGGCAGGGCGATGAACATGCCGAGGCGGGTCTTGCGATAGCCGTACGCGAAGGTGAGTTTGCCGTCGTCGAGTTTGGCGTGCGGCGTCATGAAGAAGAGTCCGCCCGTGCGCGGACCGTTGCCGATCGAGACGAGAGTCAGCGGGCCGTTGTATTCGCCGCCGTCCCATTTCACCTCGCCAACCCATTCGGGTCTGTCCATGATGGCCTGCACCGCGGCGATGAGATAGCGCGCCAGCCCTTTGATGTTTTGAATTTTTTCGTGCTTGGTGGTGACGTACGGTTCGAGCCCCGCGGCGGAGTTGTTGGCGAAAAATCTGTCGTTGAGTTTGCCGAGGTCAATGGAGCGCGTCTTTCCCGCCTTGATGACTTGCGCGGCTTCGGTCAAATCGGTGGGGATACCGAGGTTGACGACCAGGTCGTTCGCGCTGCCCGTCGGCATGATTCCCAGCGGACCGATCGGCGCGTCGCTGGACTGCGCGGCGCGCGCCAGCCCGTTGACGGCGTCGCCGATCGTCCCATCCCCGCCAGAGACGATGATGGGCGAGAACCCCGCGCGGGCGGCTTCCTCGGCGAGGTCGGTCACGTGTCCCTTGCGCTCGGAAACCGCCGACTCGAATTCCACGCCCGCGGCGCGGAGCGCGGCCTGGGTCTCGGGCCAGCGCGCCTGCGAGTTCCAGCGGTTCGAATAGGGGTTGAGAATCACTTTGGCGGTCATCGGCCCTCCACAAGGCGAGTTTTGTCCATTTTACCCGAAGTCCATTCCCTGAATTGGGAGAGGATCACGGCGGCAAAGATCAGCGCGCACCCGACGATCTGGATCGGAGCGAGCGTTTCGCCCAGCAGCTGCCAGCCCGTCAGCACCGCGAAAACCGACTCGAGACTGAGAATCAGCGCGGCGTCCGCGGGAGGCGTGTGTCGCTGCGCCCAGACCTGGAGCGTGTAGCACAGTCCCAGCGAGAAGAACGCGGTGTAGCCGACCGCGGCGAGGAAGGACCAGTTCAACGGCGGGGATTTTTCCACGAACAGGCCGACGAGGAGGTTGAGCAGTCCGCAGACGGCGAGCTGCCCCACTGAAAAGGAATTGGCCTCGAACTGCGAGGCGAACTTGCCGAGGATGACGAGATGCAGCGCCCAGAACACCGCGCAGATCAACTCCAGCGCGTCGCCCGCGTGGACCGCGAAGCGGCCTCCCGTCGAGAGGAGGTACGCGCCGCCGACGGCCATCCCCACCGCGACGACGGCCAGCCAGTGGAGGCGTTCCCGCCACCCGAAGAACAATATCAGCGGCACGAAGACCACGTACAGCGCGGTGATGAAGCCCGCGTTGCCCGCGGTCGTGTACACCACCCCAGCCTGTTGCAGCGCGCTCCCCATGAAAAGGAGGAAACCCGCGATGAGCATCCACTTGAATTGCGCGCGGGAGATTGCGGACGCGGGAGGCGAGTCTCCCCGCCGAGCCTCGCGCAAAGAGCGGATCGCAAACGGCAGCACGGCCAGCGCGGCGAGGAGATAGCGCGCGCCGTTGAACAGGTACACACTGTTCATTTGTCCCGCGACGCGCTGGGCGACGAAAGCGGAACCCCAGACGATGGAGACGAGGAGGAGGGTGAAGTCGGCTTTGATACGCATAAGATTTCAGAGAGCAGTAATGAGAGAGTGGAGAGCAGTAAGTAGAGAGTAGAGAGCAGTAAGCAGTGGATGGATGAAAGATGAATCTCGAAGTGATAAAATTGCGTCCATCTTACCAAATTACCAATTACCAATTATTACAACCATGTACAGCCTCACCGAAATTACCGATAATCCAGAAGTCTTCCGAGACGCCGTCTTGCACGCGCGTCCATTCCGCCCATTGTATGCGAAAATCAAGGTGATCTACGGATGCAATCTCAAATGTGAGATGTGCAACCACTGGCGCGAGTCGCGCGGGCTGGCGATGAAGACCGAAAAATTCAAAGAGATCCTCGGCGACCTGGCCGAACTCGGCTGCCGCAAAGTCCACTTCACGGGCGGCGAGCCGACCTTGCGCGGCGACATCGTCGAACTGGTCGCTCACGCGCGCCAACTCGGCCTGCGCGTCTGCATGACGAGCAACGGGACGTTGATTGACAAAGCCAAGGCCAAAGCGCTGGTGGAGGCTGGGCTGCGCGGCGTCAACATCTCGCTCGATTCGCCCATCCGCAAAGTCCACGAGAAGATCCGCGGCATGGAAGGCTCGTGGAAGTTGACCGCGCGGGCGGTGGGATATTTCCGCAAATACGCGCGCAAGGGGAAGATCTCCATCCGCATCAACACCGTCGTCAGCCGCGAGAACTTCGACACGCTGGAGACGCTCCCCGACGCGGCGCGCGACCTCGGCGCGGACGGGATCAACCTGATCCCCGTGGACGACCACTGCGGCGAACGCCTGTCCCTGCGAAAGAAGGACATCGCCGCGTTCAACGAATCCATCGCGCCGAAGATCGCCGCGCGGGCGCTGGAGTTGGGACTGATCGTCTCCGAGGGAGACGCCTTCCCGTTCGGACAGGACCCCGCGCAGGTCCGCATGGCGCGGGCGGGACGCTACGCGCTCGGCTACTACAAATCCCGTCCCTGCTACGCGCCGTGGACGCACACGCTCATTGACCACCGCGGCCTGGTCTACGTCTGCTGCATGACGCGCGACCAGATCCAGCCGCTGGGCGATTTGAAAACGTCCACGTTCAAGGAGGTGTGGGAGGGACGTGCCTACCAGCGCATCCGCCTGCAAATGCATCCGCCCGCCCTGCCGATGTGCCAGCGCTGCGACGACTTTATTGACGAGAACAAAAAGATCTGGGACGCGCTCGCGCCGTATTGACTTTTATTAAAGTCGGCGCAATCGGACACGGATCACGCGGACTTCACGGAAAAACCCGTGTCCAAAAAAATTAGAGTCCTTTGCGAAATTAACTCAAATCCGCGAACATGTCCCCCGCCCGATCGTCGTCGCTGTCGAACGTCGAAGCGCGATTGAACGTGTCAATGTCGGCCTGCGAAAACGTCGCGGCGGTAAGAGGCAGGGCAATCGGCTGGTCGAGTCCCTGCAAGTCCGCGAGACAGATCCTGCCTTTGGGCGAATCCGTCAGATGCTCCTCGCAGAACCCGCGCCCGCACTCGACGCACTTCCCCAACGCGGGATTCCCGCAGCGATGCGGCACAAGATAACCGACGATCATTTCACATTGCTCAGCCATGAGACTCCTCTTTGTAGTACCGCAACATTCATGTTGCCCCCCAGAAGCAAGATAAATCTTGCGGCACACTCTCAATCATGAAAATCGCGCTGCTTTCCGAAAAGTATACACCCGACTTCGGCGGACTGGCAATCTCGACCGAGCGACTCGCGCGCCTGCTGGCCGCGGCGGGACACGCCGTCCGCGTCTTCGCCCCGACCTTGAACCTGCCTCCCTCCGAGCGGCGGACTCTCCCCTCGAGCGGAGTCGACGTCACACGCTTCGGCGCGCGCAAACGCGTGGACGATACCCTCGCGGACTGGTTCGAGACCATCGTCGAGGAGCATCGCCGCGACCCGTTCGACATCCTGCACGCGTACTTCCTCCCCCAGGCGGGATTCGTCGCCGCCTACGCGGGGAAATACCTGGGAACGCCGAGCGTCGTCTCCATCCGCGGCAATGACATCGAACGCGCCGCCTTCGATCCCGCCAAATTTTCGCACGTGATGTACGCGCTCCAGCACGCCTCCGCAGTGACGACGAACGCGTCCACGCTGGCGCGGAAGGCGAAGGCGTTTGTCGAGCGGGAGATATTTCTGATCCCGAACGGGATTGATACGGAACTGTTTAAGTCGATGGCAAGGAATGAGACATTGGCAGAAATGCTTGGGCTGGGAGGAAAGACGAAAGAGGAAAGAAGTGCGGTGATCGGCTTCGCTGGAGAGTTGCGCGAGAAAAAGGGCCTGCGCGCCCTCCTTTCTGGCTACGCGCAGGCCGCGAAATCCCGTCCCGCCTCCCTGCTCATCGTCGGCGAAGTCCGCGACGGGGAGGACAAGAAGTTCTTCGACGAATTCAAAAGCGCCAATTCCCAATTGCCCATTACCGTCACTGGCCCCGTCCCTCACGAAGACATGCCCGCCTACTACGCGCTGATGGACGTCCTCGTCCACCCGTCCCTGCGCGATGGGATGCCCAACGCGGCGCTGGAGGCGATGGCCTGCGGCCTCCCGGTGATCGCGACGCCCGTCGGCGGGATTCTGGACGCGCTGGAAGACGGAGAAAACGGAGTCCTGGTCAACGTCAATGACGCCGCGGCGCTCGCCGGGAAGATCGTCGAATTGCTGGACGATCCCCAAAAGCGGGCGGGACTCGGTCAAAGAGCGCGGGAGACGGTCGTGGAGAAATTCGGGCTGGAAGCGGAACTGCGCGCGAACCTCCGCGTATACGAAAGCCTGGGGAAGCGCTGAACGGCGTCCCGCGGACGGCGGCTTCGGCGGCGAGGGTTGGTGGTAAAATGACGCGGTACGCGCGCGTTGTTGCTGGATCCGAATCAAAAATCGTCTAAACCGGGAAGGAGCGAAAATATGACCACTGTCCGCCAGTTGCTCGAAGAAAAAAAACACGTCGGTTACATTTCAGTGCCGTCCACGGCCACCGTGCTTCAGGCATTGAAGATAATGGATGAAAGAAGGATCGGCTCCGTGATGGTGACCGACGGCGCCAAGATCGTCGGCATTTATACCGAGCGCGATTACCTCCGCAAGGGGGAACTCGAGGGCCGGGTCGCCAAGGACACGCTCATCAAAGACGTGATGACCACCAGGATGGTCACCGTCCACAAGGATACGTCCGTGGACGAATGCGTGGCGTTGATGAAGCAATACCTGATCCGTCACCTGCCTGTGGCCGAAGAGGGGCAGATCGTCGGGATGGTTTCAATGCGCGACGTGATGGTGGCGGCCATCGAAAACCGCGAGAGCGAAATTCGCGGGCTGGAAAACTACATCCTGGGCTCGGAGTTCCGCTCATAACGCAAAAACGAATCGAACTGGAGCGACGAGGCGCGGCCTCGCCGCTCTTTTTTTGACTCGCGCCGCGGATGATATACTTGCCGCATGGACGCATGTCAGACTCCCCTGCCGCCTCGCGCCATTGAAGGACTCCGTCTCTTCAACGCGGGTAAGTACTTCGAAGCGCACGAGGAACTGGAGACCGCCTGGAACGAGGAACGCGGCGCGATCCGCAGCCTGTATCAGGGAATTTTGCAGGCGGCGGTGACATACCTGCACATGCAGCGACTGAACTACGCCGGCGCGGTCAAAGTCTATGGGCGGTGTATGAAACTGCTGAGGCCCTGGCCTGCCGTCTGCTGCGGCGTGAACGTGGCAAAACTGCGCGCAGACGTGACCCGCGCCGCCGACGCCTGGAAACAACTGGGAGCGGACAATGTCGCGGCGATGGACTGGTCCCTGCTGAAACCGGTGGAGTGGAACGAATCCTGACGAAAACCAGCGCCATGTCCGACCTTCCCTTCTCCGACAAAATCGCCCTCGTCACCGGTTCGGGACGCGGCATCGGGCGCGCTATCGCGCTCCACTTTGCGCGCCGCGGCGCGGACGTGGTCGTCAACTTCTTCCGCAACCGCGCCCCCGCCGAAGAGACCGTGCGCGAGATCCAAAAATTGGGACGCCGCGCCCTCCTCGTCAAAGCGGACGTGGGCGAAATTGACGGGATCAACAAATTGTTCGACGCCGCGGAACAGGAATTCGGCGGGCTGGACATTTTCGTCCACAACGCCGCCTCGGGCTACAACCGTCCCGTGATGGAGCAAAGACCCAAAGGCTGGGACTGGACGATGAACATCAACGCCCGTTCGCTGCTGTTCGCCGCGCAGCGCTGCGCGGCGCTGATGGAAAAACGCGGCGGCGGAAGCATCGTCAGCATCACCAGTTCGGGATCGAGCCGCGTCCTGCCCGACTACGTGGCGGTGGGCGCGTCGAAAGCCGCCCTCGAATCGTTGACGCGCTACCTCGCCGTCGAACTCGCCCCGCGGAACATCGTCGTCAACGCCGTCTCGCCGGGCCTCGTGCTGACGGACGCCATCACCCACTTCGACGCGATCCACGAGGAGGCGGGCATCGTCGAAAAAGCCGCCGCCGACACCCCGGCCGGGCGGCTCGTCACGCCCGAAGACGTGGCCGGAGTGGTCGGCTTCCTCTGTTCGCCCGCCGCGTCCATGATTCGCGGCCAGGTCATCGCGGTGGACGGAGGCTATTCGCTATTGGGGAAACAGTGAATCGAGCGCGCGGCAATTACTTTGCGCCACCCTCTGCCCGAATGGATCGTTGAAATGAATTCAGGTCTGCAAGCATCCGTTGGATACGTTCCGCATGAGCGGCGATATCCTGTTCCACTTCCTCAGGCCGCGCGGGGACGATCTGTCCTTCAATATATTCCAACCATTCCGAAGCGTCGCGCTGGTTGCGCCAGATCCCCTTGGCGGATTTGATAAGCGCCATCACGCGCTGCTCTGAAACCGCCACATCTTCCACCACGCCAAACCAGTGTTGAACTTTTACAAATGCGCCGGGTTTGAGCCATTCAGGTTTAATTGTCTTCTGTCCATCCATTGGAAAGCAACCTTTCCGCGATCTTGATCGCCTCGCGCCGCGACATTGGGTGATAGCCCAACCGATTCAAAATGAAATTTAGCATGTAATGTTCACCGGATGCAGATGAGCCCTCATCAGGATCAGGCGTACGCTGAAATTAATCGTTGAGGCGTTCCCATTCATCACGGCTTAATTTTTCTCGTCGCTTGTCATGTTTCAATTATAGCGCCCGAATATTTCTCCAAAATTAAAACTGACCGCTGATTTGGTAAAATTCCTCCATGAATCTGCCTCCCGCCTTCCGCCTTCTGATTCTCGCCGCATTTCTCCTCTCCGCCTGCGGGACGGCCGCTGAAACTCCCACCGCGACCTCCGCGGACTACAATCCCTTCGTCCCGCTGAACGGAGACCCGACCCGCGCGCTCCCCGCCAACCCGGAGGGAACGACCCTCGCCACGGTCACGCCGACCGAGGCGCCGTTCATCGTCCCCACCGCGATCCCCCTCGACCAGTTGCTTCCCACCCCGCGTCCCGTTGGCATGCCCGTCTACACGCCCACGCCCGACGGTCCGCGTCTCCTCCCCACCCCGCGCAAGGACGCGGAACAGTACATCGTCCAGCCCGGAGACACGCTCGGCGGGATCGCCCAGGCGTACGGCGTCGGCGTCGAAACGCTGGCGCGGGCCAACAACATCGCGGACGCGAACGCGCTCGAAGTCGGGCAGACGCTCGTCATCCCCGTCCCCGAACCGGGCGCGGTCGGCTCCGCGTTCAAGATCATCCCCGATTCCGAGTTGGTGTACGGCCCCGCCAGCGTCCGCTTCGACACGGGAAAATTCATCGCCGAGCGCAAAGGCTACCTCGCCTCGTTCCGCCAGGAAGTCAACGGCGCGGACATGGACGCGGCGCAGATCGTCATGCTCGTCTCGCGAAGTTACTCCGTCAACCCGCGCCTCCTGCTGGCGCTCATCGAATATCGCAGCGGCTGGGTGACGAACGCCGCGCCCGCGCAGACCGACTACGCCCTCGGCATCGCCGACTCCCGCCGCCTCGGCCTCTACCTCCAACTGACCTACGCCGCCAACGAACTCAACCGCGGCTACTACCTCTGGCGCGCCAACGCGGTTTCAAGCTGGGCGCTCGCCGACGGCTCCATCGTCCCCATCGCGCCGGGCATCAACGCGGGGACGGCGGGCGTACAGAATCTTTTCGCCAAACTCGACGACCGCGCCGCCTGGCAGACGGATGTGGACGCCTTCGGCCTCTTCCAGACCTACTTCTTCCTCTTCGGTTCCCCCTTCGACTTCGCGGTGGAACCCCTCGTCCCCGACTGGCTCCACCAGCCGCGCTTTGCCCTGCCTTTCGAGCGCGGCGTGACGTGGGCCTTCACCGGCGGACCGCACGGCGGCTGGGCCGACGGCTCTGCCTGGGCCGCGCTGGATTTCGCCCCCGTCTCCGAGCAGATGGGCTGTTACTCCTCCGACGACTGGGTCACCGCGCTGACCGACGGACTCATCGTCCGCGCCGGCGACGGACAGGTGATCCAGGATATTGACGGCGACGGCAACGAACAGACGGGCTGGGTCATCCTCTACATGCACATTGAAACGCGCGGCCGCGTCAAACCGGGGACGCGCGTCTCGGGCGGCGTCACCCGCATCGGACATGCCTCCTGCGAAGGCGGCGAGTCCAACGCCACGCACCTCCACATCGCGCGCCGGTACAACGGCGAATGGATTCCCGCCAGCGGACACATCCCCTTCGTGATGGACGGCTGGACGGCCGCCAGCGCGGGCGTCGAGTACAACGGCTTTCTCGAACGCGCCGGCGTCTCGCTCGAAGCGCTGGAGGGAATGACCGACCAGAATATGATAACAAGGTAAGGCCGGGCCATATCCCGCGCCGCATGGGTATAATCCCGCCAGATGAAACGTTTGATCCCATTGATCGTGGCGCTGAGTTTGCTGACTTCCTGCGCCACCGAAACCTCGCTGTGGGGAGTCCAGTTCACGCCCACGGCGCGCATCCCCGCCGAGTCGCCTCCCGCGACGGATACGCCGATTCCCACATACACGTTCACACCCGAGCCGCCCCCGGCCTCTACAGACGCGCCCGTCCCGACCGACCCCGCCCCCACCCAGACGCTGGCGCGGATGTCCACGCCGGATCCCAAAGACCCGCCCATCCTGTATTACGCCCAAAGCGGCGACAGCCTCGACGCGGTGGCGAAACGCTTCGGGGTGGACCAGAGCGAGATCGCCTCGCCGAAGGACATCCCCCAGGAGGGGCTGATCGAAGCGGGCGTCCTGCTCATCATCCCGGACCGAATCGAGAGGGAGAAAACGTCGAAGAGCAAGATCCTGCCCGATTCCGAAGTAGTCTTTTCCGCCTCCGCTTCCAGTTTCGACGTTGCGGCGTTCATCGCACAGGCGGGCGGTTATCTTAGCCGCTACACGCAATGGGTCACGACCACGGGAAAGACCAGCGGCACCGACGTTATGAAGCGTCTCAGCCTCGAGAATTCGACCAACCCGCGCCTGCTGCTGGCCCTGCTCGAATACGAAAGCGGCTGGGTCTACGGCAACCCGCCCAACATTTTCCGCGAACATTACCCGATGGGCTTCCAAATCCAGGACGACGACCAGGGGCTGTTCAAGCAATTGCAATGGACCATCAACCAGTTGCAGGCGGGATATTACGGCTGGCGCGCCGGCGCGTTGACCGAACTGGTCTTCCCCGACGGCGAGAGGCTGCGACTCGACCCCGAACTAAACGCCGGCACGGTCGCCATCGAATATTTCTTCTCCCGCCAGCGCAACCGCGCCGAATGGGAACGCATCCTCGACCCCGACTCGCCCTCCAGCTTCATGGCATATTACAGGCAGATGTTCGACGATCCCTGGATCCGCGCCCAGGCGGTGGAGCCTCTCTTCCCGCCCATTTTCTTCCAACCGGAATTGACCCTGCCTTTCAAACCCAACGACCAGTGGAACTACACCAGCGGTCCGCACGGCGCATGGGACCGCGAAGGTCCGCTCGCCGCCGTGGACTTCGCGCCAGCTTCCACCTCCAAAGGCTGCTCCACCTCCTCGCTTTGGATCCTGGCTCCGGCCTCGGGACTGGTGGCGCGCGCCGAAAACGGCGTCGTGATCCTAGACCTGGACCGCGACGGCGACGAACAGACCGGCTGGAACCTGCTCTTCCTGCACGTGGCCGCCGAGGGCCGCGTCGAGGCCGGGGACATCCTGCAAGCCGGCGAACGCATCGGCCATCCCTCCTGCGAGGGAGGCGTCTCCACCGGCCGCCACCTGCACTTCGCCCGTAAATACAACGGCGAATGGATCCTGGCCGACGGCGCGATTCCCTTCGTCCTTAGCGGCTGGACGGTCCACAACGGCGCCAGACCCTATCAAGGCACGCTGACGAACGGCGCTCGCACGGTCACCGCCGACCCGTACGGGCAATCCTGGTCGGTCATCATCCGCGAACCATGATGAACAGAACGACGATCCTGCGCGGGCTGTTCTGCCTGGCGCTGCTCCTCGCCCCGCTCGCGGCCTGCGCCCCGCCCCCGCTTAATCGCGCCGCCGCCGCCCCGGTGGATTCTGTCGACGCGCCGGCTGAGGCCGCGCCGCTGCCCACGCGTCCGCATTATCAGCCCGGCGAACTGGTGGATTACGCCGCCCAATCTGGCGATACGCTGCCGGCCCTCGCGGCGCGCTTCAACACCACCGTCGCCGAGATCCGCGCCGCCAATCCCTTCATCCCCGAAGACGCCACCACCATGCCGCCCGGCATGCCGATGAAAATTCCCATCTACTACCTGCCGCTGTGGGCGCCGCCCTTCCCCATCCTGCCCGACCACGCGTTCGTCAACGGGCCCACGGCCATCGGGTTCAGCGCCGCGGCCTTTGTCGCCTCGCAGCCCGGCTGGTTAAAGGACTACCGCGAATACGCCAGCGGCGAATGGCGCAGCGGCGCGGGCATCGTGGATTACGTCTCGACCAACTTCAGCCTCGACCCGCGCCTCCTGCTCGCCATCCTCGAATATCAGTCCGGCGCGCTCAGCGACCCCGTCCAGCCAGAGACCTCCTATGCGCTCGACTACCGTGACCGCAACCACCAGGGCGTCTATCTGCAACTCGTCTGGGCGGCCAACACGCTCAACAACGGCTACTACGGCTGGCGCACCGGCAGACTCGCGGCCTTCGACCTGCTGGACGGAAGCCAGTTCAGCCCCGACCCGTGGGAGGGAGCCGCCACAGTCGGGATCCAATATTTCTTTTCCAGGATCGTTTCGGGAAATGAATTCCGCCTCGCCGTCGGACCGACCGGGCTGGCGCGTCTCTACCGCGACCTCTTCGGCGATCCCTGGCAGGACGCCTTCACCCTCATCCCCGGCAGCCTGCGCCAGCCGGAACTCCCCCTCCCCTTCCAGGTCGGCCAGGTGTGGACTTACACCGGCGGTCCGCACACCGGCTGGGGCACGGGCGAGCCCCTCTCCAGCATTGACTTTGCGCCTCCCGCCCAGACTTCAGGCTGTTTCGCCGCAGACGCCCAGTCCTACGTCATCGCCCTCGGCGACGGGATGATCGTCCGCTCTGAAACGGGCATCGTCGTCCTCGACCTCGACGGAGACGGAAACGAACGCACCGGCTGGGTCATCTTCTATCTGCACGTCGGCACGGAGGGACGCGCCCCGCTGGGGCTGCAAGTGAAGCAGGGCGACCCCATCGGCTGGCCCTCCTGCGAGGGCGGACACGCCACCGGCACGCACATCCACATCGCGCGGAAATATAACGGCGAATGGATTCCCGCAGACGGAGTCCTTCCCTTCACTTTGGACGGCTGGATAGCGCGCAACGGCGCGGAGCCTTATCTTGGCGCGCTCGTCAAAGGCGGATTGATCGTCACCGCCTGCGATTGCTCGGACGCGCCCAGCCGCATCCGCCGCTGATCACTCGACCAAGTACTCGCCTTCCGCGGCCACGCGCCGCGAGTCATTCCCCTCGTCTTCAAAGATCACATACCGCTGGCGGATGGGAAACGCTTTACTCAGCATGGCGTGTACGGGACAATATTTCTGGATGGACAGTTCGATGGCGCGCAGTACGGCCGCGCTGTCCACCGAATGACCCGTCACTTCGTAGACCAGTTCCGCGCGGGTGTAGACCTTGGGGTAATCGTCCGCCCGGTCCGCATGGACTTTGACCTCGAAGGCGGTCACGTCCTGCTGTTTCTTCTTCAAAATGGAGATGACGTCCATGGCGGTGCAGCCCGCCATGCTTATCGCGACCAGTTCCATCGGCCCCGGGCCGAGGCGGTCCGTCTCGGCAGAATCCAGCAAAACCGGCATCCCCGAGGGAGCGATTCCCTCGAAAGCCATGTTCCCCTTCCAGGTTACTTTCGCGTCCATCCTGTTTTCTCCTTATTCTTTGATGATGGGAGTGACGTATTTTTCGAGCGTGGCGAGATTGATCCCGCCCACCCACCGCAAACGCACCCGCCCGTCGCGGTCGATCACATACGAGGAGGGCAGGTTCATGGTATTGAAGACATTCTCCGACAGGAAAGAAGGATCGAGCCAGACGGGAAACGTCAGACCTTTGCCCGCGACAAAGTCCCTGACCACGCCCGCCTCCTCCCCGTCGTTCACGCCGATGACGACAAAACCCTGCCCGGCGTGGTCGAGATAAAACGAGTTCAGCGCGGGCAATTCAGCCACGCAGGGCGGGCACCAGGTGGCCCACAAATTGACCAGCGCCACCTGCCCGCGATAATCGGCCAGCGAGCGCGGGTTGCCGTCCAGGTCGGTCAACGAGAGCGCCGGCGCGGGATAATCCACCGCGGCCGGGACAACGGAGGCGCCCGACTCCCGCTCCGCTTGAGGCTGGCGCAGCGTCAACAACGCCATGGCGGCCGCGCCCACCGCGATCAACCCGACGCCGATGACGACGAGGGAAACGATTCTATTGAACGGGGATTTTTTCCTTTTCATGGGGCGATTCCTGTAAACTTCCAGATGCGAGTATAACTGCCATCTTACTTTTTCACACAGAGATGGGACAAATGTCGGCTCAATCAGGATATTTGCCACTATATCCAGCCGGGCGCTTCCATTAACATTATAACCATGCTCCAGGGTTTACGCGGCATCCTGCCTTTAGAAGGTCTCGACGAAGAGGCGCTGGCGCTGGTGGAACCGCTGTTCGAACGATTCATCTGTCCCGAGGGAAAGGTCATCTTCGAGCAGGGCGACCCGGCCGTCTACCTCTATCTGCTCTTGCGCGGCTCGGTGACCATCCGCTACAAGCCGTACGACGGCCCGCCGATCAACCTGACGCAAATCCCGGCGGGAGGCGTCTTCGGCTGGTCGGCCGTGGTGGGCAACCCGGCCTACACGTCGGGGGCGGCGGCGAGAGAGGACGTCGAGGCGCTCCGCGTTCGAGGGGACGCGCTGCGCGGGCTGGCGATCCGTCACCCGGAAGCCGGGCGCGTCATCCTGGACGCGTTGGCAGACCGAGTGACGAACCGCTGGAAGAACGCCAACCAACAGGCGCGCGCAATTTTGGAAGAAGCCATCTCTGCCGAGAGAGAGAAAGGAGCGAAGCACATGGCAACCACAACGAACGGTCACACGAAAGAGGAACAGATCAAAGGGCTGATCGAGCGCATAAGCGCGTATGTGGAACAGTTCCACGGCGGCTCGGTGGAATTTGTTTCGTTGAACGGAGACCGCCTCATGGTCCGGTTGGGAGGCGCATGCCTGGGCTGTCCCCTGCTCCCGTCCACGCTGCAAGGCTGGGTGGCGGGGACTATCCACCAGTTCTTCCCCGAAATTGAAGTCGTCTCCGCGGAATAAACGCGTCCGAGTCAAACAAGTAAAAGACCCCTGTCATGGACAGGGGTCTGCTGTTATCCAATCGAACGCGGACGCAACGCCCGGAAGACGAGGCAGCCGCCTCCGAGAATGAGCGCTGCCGCCCAGACGTAATTGGCGATTTCCCCAATCGCCAACAGCACAACCAGCCCGACGGCGGCCAACGCCGCGGCGGGATACCAGGCCCAGCGCGCCCCGGCGAGAAGAGCCACCAGCAGGAAGGTGAGCGCCAACCCGAAGAAGAAGAAACTGCCGACGAATTTCCCGTCCGCCACTTCGGGGAGGATGGTCACAGCCGCCAGCGTCGTGAGGACGCCGGCCGGGATCAACGCCCACCAGCGTTCGCGCGCCGCCGTCAAAAAGACCAGCCAGAACGCGAGGGCCAGCGCGCCGAGGAAGACCGCGCCGCCGATCTTCTCGAGGGGAGGCGGCAGGAGAATCAACGCGCCGATACCCGCCAGCGTGCATCCCGGAATCACAGCCCACCACGAGCCGGTGACGAAGGCAAGGAGGAACAACGCGCCCGCGGCCAGGAAGATGACGCCCCAGAATACGTCGCCGACGTTTTGCAGGAGTCCCATCGTGTTCAGCAGGTAGAGCGCGCCGACGAAGATGAGAAGCAGCCCGCCGACGACGGCAGGATCCACTCGCTTAAGCATTGGAGCCTCCCCTGCGGAGAGACTTCCACAGACTGCGGGCCAGGAGCCAAACTCCCAGGGCGATGAGCAGGATGGCGGGGATGTAATCGCCGAGGATGGTCAGCCCGCCGAAGAACGAGGCGAACACCAGAAAGAGGACCGCGCTGACGACCAGCAGATTCAAGCCGCTCACGATGTTGCGGCGTGTGTTCTCTCCCAACAAACCCGCCAGGATGGAGCCGAGGCCGATGAAGCCGGGGATGAACGTCCACGTGTAGGACCAGGCCGACTGACCGGCGGCATAGGCGTCGTTATAGTAGAAAATGCCGCCGATGCCCGCCACGATCATCGCGGGGACGGCCATGCCGGGACTGCCGCTCATCATGCCGATGACGAGGATGAGCGCGCCGATCCACATCAACGTGTACGGCCACTGGAAATATTCCTCGGCAAAATCGGCCAGCGAGGGGACCGTCTTCGTGGCGAGGAACCAGGCCCCGGCGAGGATCAGGATGAGTCCCAAAATTAATTGGGAGCGACTCTGTTTGCTCATAACATTCTCCTTTGAAACGGTTTGCATGGATAGTGTATACGATTTACAGAAAATTGCAAACGCCAATTCTTTTACGCAGGAGAAGGCCGGGAGTTGCGGGCGATTCCCGCCAGCCCGGCGTCAAGACGCGTCCGTTAAGTCGTAGCGCAATTTAACAAACTGCGCTCGGCAAAGCGGCAATTCGAAAGCGCCATGAGCGCTCTCTACCGCCATCGCGAAGCATTGCGCTAGAGAGCGCAAGTTACGCGTGGTTTTCGTGATTTACCGAAGTGGCGGTTTCGAGCATGGGATCCTCCTTATTTACAAACAGCCTTTATCGCCAGCCACTCCCCCTCGTGTTTGGGATGGCTGGCCCGGACCAGTTCGTTTTTCTCGACCAGCCTGCCCGCCGTCCGCTCGATCAAATCTTTCGGCCAGCCAAAGAGTTTGACCGCATCGCGCAGCTGCGCCGCGCCGACGGATTGAAAATACAGTCCGAGCAGTTTCGCCCGCGCCGCGGACTCAGAAATGGGACGCGCCTGTTCCGACAGTTCAGGGAAGCGCCGCGTCGTCAACTCGTAGATGTGCGAATAACGCCACGCGCCCGCCTCCGCCACGCCGACGGGCAGGATCTTGAAGTCGGCTTGCAGCTGCTCCAGTCCCTTGTTGAACTCGGATTCTTTGGCGTTGGCGAGTTTGGCGGCGCGGCGCAGATCTATGGAATTCATCGCGCCGTTCTCCATCAGCGTCTCGTAGATCTGCTTTGCCGCCTGCGTCAACCGTCCCTCGTGGTAGGCGATGAGATAGTCTTCCTCAGGCGCGCCGTAATTTTCGGACAGCGCGTAAAAGTACGGGGCAACTTCCAGCGAGATCATCGTCGCTTTGCGGCGCAGGATCTTTCCGTAGTACCAGACCTTCTTATTGAGGGCGTCGTCCTTCCAACCCCAGGTGACGTGGCCCGGATCGTCGTGTTCGTCCGCCACGGGACGGTCGCCCGCGACGGCCGTCCACAGCGAGGGCAGGTCAATCCCTTTGATGGGCCAAAAGTAGATGAAGCCGCGCGCCTCCACGAAACGCCGCGCCTGGGAGGGAGTCGAAAGCGGCTTGCGCGGAGACAGGTTGAAGGTCCGCGCGCGATGCGCTTGGAGTCGGGTAAAGTCGAGAGTCGTCATGGCATGATAATAACAGAAACCAGGTTTTAGCCTGGTTTCCATTCATGCGATTAGCGATTGACTTATGCTGGCTCTTTCACTCTCTCGGACAGCCAGAGATTGACAAGGGTTTCAGTAGTGACGCCGCGCGCCCTGGCGGCGCGCCCGATAATTTCGGCCAGTTCAGGAACGATGGCAACCGCAAACGATTCCTCCCGGATGTCAATATCAAAATTTGCATCGGTCATCTCGTCTTCATAGTCGGCGGCGCTGTGTGTGTCCCAGAAATTAATTATTTCATCCATGCTGGCAGAAGCGCTGGGCATTGGGTCACGAGCAGGTTTATTTTTTGCCATACGATTTTCGCTCCTTTCCATCCATATCGCGGGCGCTGATGATCAGCGCCTCGTCTTCAGATTTATGGATAAAGAAAATGGTCAGATAACGACCCGACTCGGTTCGTCCATAAGCAACGTAAAGATCCTCTCCTTCTTGCGATTTACCCTTTCCAATACGACGAATACGCGGCGCGCTCATAAGCGCTTGCCGCACCTCATCGGTATAAACGCCGTGCTTTGCTTCGAGTTTCACAACGTATTGACGAAGCCAGATGATTCGAGTGATTCTCACTGATCTGCTCCTACTTTGATTTTATCATGTTTACGAATTGCATCCCAATTTGTGCTACACTTTGTTTTGAGGTCGCCATGCCCGCTCCCGACGCTCACACCCTCTACGACACCCTGATCTTCGAACTGACCAAAGCCTTCGCCCTCCCGCAGACGCGCGGCGCGCGGCGGATCATCGAGACGCTCTTCGGCAAGACGGCGCGCTACGCATCCGAACTCGGCCTGGGGCTGGACCGCGAAGTGGCCGCGGGCGGAATCTCGCGCGGCGCGCGCTGGCTGCTGCCGAGCTTCGTCAAGAGTCACGCGGCGCGCGGCGAAGAAAACATCCCGCCCGAAGGCCCGCTCGTCATCGCGTCCAACCATCCCGCGGGCGTGGACTCGGTGGTCATCAGCGCGCACGTCACGCGCCCCGATTACAAAGTCATCATCGGCGACATCCCATTTTTCGAAAACCTGCCGCACGTGAGCGAACACGCCATCTACGCGCCCGAGGACAAGGACATGCACGGACGGATGCGCGCCGTGCGCGAGGCGCTCCGTCACTTGCAGGCGGGCGGCGCGCTGCTCATCTTCGCGCGCGGCGGCATCGAAGCCGACCCCGACTTCATGCCCAACCCCGACGGCGAATTCGACCACTGGTCGCGCAGCCTCGAGATTTTCCTCGCCCGCGTCCCGCAGACGCGCGTGCTGACGACCATCGTCAGCGGCGTCATCGCCCGCGCCTCCATGCGCAACCCGTTGACCTACCTCCGCCGCGCCCGTCCCGACCGCCAGC
>WBZY01000295.1_pt1 | contig 40606 bp, 36 predicted proteins | sample 5204191 | NCBI WGS metagenome assembly WBZY01 (sample SAMN12344363, study PRJNA552823) | activated sludge metagenome | biome: Activated sludge suspended growth; feature: Anammox Sidestream; material: Wastewater; isolation source: activated sludge from anammox sidestream of wastewater treatment...
TTTGAAGAAAAGCTGTACGATCTCGTGGGCGCTCTTTCCGCCATAAAGCGGATCGATCAACGGTTGGGTCAAAGTGATCGTGCCGTCAAAGGCCCGACCATCGGTCCACGATTCAAGATAATGTTTCTGCGGAACGTGCCAATGACAGATATTGGCCGTTTCATCCATGTGGGTCCCAAGATGGACTCGGAGCGGCACCTGTTCAAGCCGGTTCAGATCGAGCCGAAGATCGGACGGAGTGTTATAGGCCGGATTGCCGCCGAGTATAACGAGCATCTTCACGCGGCCTGCGTCAATATCCGCCACCAATTCCCTTAGCTGATCTATCTGAAGTTTCTCATACGGCGAAAGCGTATCCGTGTAAACCACCGTCTGGCCGACATTCCCCAGGGCGGCATTCATTGCGTGAGCCAGCGCGTGGACCACCGGCGGCTGATTGTCGCCCGCAACGACCAGGGACCTGCCTCGATGTGCCATCAGGTCATTTGCCATTGCCGCGATCCACGCCGCATTCTCTGTATAAGCCGAATTCGCCCCCGAAACACCGAGGGCCTTACCGATCGCCTTTGCGATCTCCGGAACCTGGCTCGGCTTTACGGCAAGGCGGTGATCGGCCTTCGCCCCAACAAGCGTAGGAGTGGTCTCGATCACATAGAGTCGGCTCATTGCCGAGGCTTGTTCGGCGTGGCGAGTGCTGATCGCATCCCTCATGTAGCGAGGATTGAAGCCGGAAAATATGTCCGCATCGATCAGCAGAACGCGGTCTGCCTTATCAAAGTGATAGACCGTATTTGCCGGCGAACCGAAGGCCATCCGCGCGCCAGCCATCGCATTATCCTGGTTTATCGGCTCATATTGGACCCATTTCGCGTTCGGCAATTCTGTCTGAAGCTGACGCATTTGCGCCACGAACGTCGGAGATGAGATCGTCTCAGTCAAGACCCTGACCCCGGCGCCGCCATCGACCGAATTCGCGGTGACCGCCGCGCGGAACGCCGTCGTAAAATCAAGCCATGATCGCTGAGTGCCACGGTAGAGAATGTCCTGGGACCGGTCAGGGTCATACATGTCCAGAAGCGAGCCCTGCGCCCGAAGATCGGTCGCACCCAAGCTCTGCACGTGTTCAGGGTTACCCTCTATCTTCGTTGGCCGACCCTCATACGATCGTCCCAGAAGCCCAAGTGAAACCCCACCGAGGGACATTGCCGTGGCGTAAAATCGGGGTTTACCGGGTAGCGTGTCTTCTTGGTCGCGGACGCGGGGAACTATTTTTTCCGGCGGCTGGATCACGCAGCCGCTTAGCCCGGCAAGTGCGAGCGTCGCCCCCATCACTTTCAAAAAACTACGCCGCGTGACCGGATCGTTCCATTCCTGGCCATGGGCCGGATATTCGCGCTTCACGAACTCTTCGAATTCGGGCGTTTCCGCAAATTCTTCAATGCTCCGCCAGTAGTCCTTGCCAGTCCGGCCAAGGATCTGCTCACGCAAAAACGCAAAGTTTTGTTTACTTTCGGGGCTATTCATTTCTTTTCTGCAACAGTTACGCGTTTATGCCCGGGGCGGCCGAATCGGGCACCGGCATCGGCCACGTCAAGCTATCAGCTCGTCATCGATCTTCATATCCGGACCCGAAACTTGCCCCTACCGGTGACATATTGAACAACTCGTCATCATCTCCCGGCTCCTGATCTTGTACTTCGCCTTTAGCTCAAGCCGTTCTTCCGGTGAGGCGTCGCCATCCTGCCACTGCATATTGTAGATCTCGGATTTCGGCCGTATGAACTTCTCCGGTTCGCGGTGACACGCCAGGCACCATTCCATTTGAAGGGTGTTTTCCTGGTAAACCGCCGGCATATTGTCGATCTGTCCGTGACAGGTCGAGCAGCCAACTCCTTTCGCGATATGAATACTGTGGTTGAAGTAAACGAATTCAGGCAGGTCGTGAACCCGTTCCCATTCGATCGGCTTGTTGTCGCGGAAGCTGGCTCGGACCGGCTCAAGGTATGGGCTGTCAGACCAGATCTGGCTGTGGCAGTTCATGCACGTCTGGGTCGGAGGAAGACTCGCCGAAGCGGTCGTCTCGACCGTTGAATGACAATACCGGCAATCGATACCGTCATCGCCCGCGTGGTGTTTGTGACTGAACTGGACCGGCTGCTGCTTTTCCAAATAGCGGCCCGTCAGGTACGACGATCGGGCGACCTGCGTGTACACGAAGAAAGCCGCGCCGGCCAGAACAACTGCGGCCAGCATCGAGATCCTGGCAATGTTGTTCGCACTTTTACTAAAGAATTGTGCCATCGTATTGACTCTCGCGCGTGAAAACTCATCACAGGATGCCTGTAATTCAACCAGGCCCTGGCGTGGTGGAGCGATCCAAAGCGACGAAAAACGACCTGTACTTGTTAAATAAGAATTCCGAAAACTTTACCCAATATTACAAAATCTGCGCGATTCCGCAAATCAGAAGCGTCCCTTATCTAAAAAATAGGATGATTGGGGCGGCAAGGGCAAGTCGCGAAGCATCAGCAGCCCTAATTAGAAACATTAATGATCGGCGGGAACCGCAGCCATAGAAGCGGCCATCAATGCAGCTCCGGCAGCAGCGGCGTTCCGTCCGAGTGTTCCCGAAATGATCCGCGTGCTCGCAAAGGAAGGGCCGAACGCAAGTTCCTTGGCCCGGCCGATCACCGAGTCGAGAACATAATGGCCGACCTCCATCAACTCGCCGCCAAGAATGATCGTCTCAAGGTTCAATAGATTTATGACGCTCGCGATCGCTGTTCCAACATACTCTCCCGTACGTTCAAGCATCATTATTGCAAGATCATCCTCGGTCTCTGCGGCCGCAAGGATATCGCCCAGTCGAATACTCGCTTCGTCAAGGCCGCTAAGGGATGACGTATTGTCTTGAGACATCCGATTACGAGTACGCCTAACTATATTCGCTGCCGAAGCGACATCCTCAAGACGCATTCCCTCAGAGTTGATCGTCACGTACCCGAATTCACCCGCAAATCCTGACCGTCCGCGCCATATCGATCCATTGAAGATGAACGCACCGCCGACACCCGCACCCAAAGTTGCAAAGAAAAGGTCCTGGCTCTCTCGGCCGGCGCCGAGCCGAAACTCGCCGAATGCCGCCGCATTGGCATCGTTTTCGAGCGTGGTCCGCAGGCCCGTTGCCTCAAACACGCCGTGAGCTAAGTCAACGCCTGAGTGCGAAGGCATGCTGGCCGAGAACGCCACCCGCCCGGTTTCTCCATGGACGAGTCCAGGCACGGCGATCCCGAGGCTATCCAGTCCTTCGATGTCACGTTTAACACCGGCCGTCATTACGGCGATCTGTTCTACGGTATTGGCTGTAGGATCAAAGTCCTGGCGATACGTCCGCGCGATCGTTCCGCCCTTGTCAACGTAAACGCCGTTCAAGGTTGTGGACGAGACCTCGATACCTAGGGTCGTGCGATCGGGGTTGGCACTTTCAGCCATTTTATATCCTCGCTTCGTCTTCTCTGTGTCAGGGCTACGGCGATTATCAGCCAGCGACTCTCATGTGTCAACCGTCGTATTCCGACGCGCAACTCGCATGCAAGAAGCTGAGATCTTGCTCTCATTTGAACCGGGCCTTGCGGCACGCAGCATTCCAATAGTTTGACTGCAAACGCCGCGAAAGCTACTCTTTGAGAGTCCTGCCCGATTCTGTTGGGTCCGCTCTATATGGATCAGCTTTCACAGTTCATCGAGCTGTACGGCATCTACGCCGTGTTCGCTCTCTGTACCATAGAAGGTGATATAACGCTGCTGATCTCAGGCGCTATGGCCCACAGCAGCTTCTTCGGACGGTATAGCTTCCTTAAGGTCTTCATGGCCGGCACTCTCGGAGGAATGGTAGGTGACAGCGTTGGTTATGCTGTTGGGCGGATCTTCCATGAGAACGCGAAACATTACCGTTTTTACCAGATCGCTCAACCCCGGATCGAGCGCCTGATCAGAAAGTTCGGCAATTTCGCCATCGTGATCTCGAAATACATCTACGGTATCCGCGTCGCAATGTGCGTTTTTTACGGCATTGGGAAAATGCCCTTTCGGCGATTTGTCATACTGGACGCGATAAGTTGCGGCGTTTGGGTCCTTATCCTTTCGCTTACCGGCTATCTATTTAGCGGCGCGATCACGTCGATCATCGGCGACTTTCAGCAGATCGGTATCGCAGCGTTCTTCGTGATCCTGTTTGTCGTGATCCTTATCTACACTGTCGAGAGGTACTGGCTATCAGAAAAGGTTGAAGAGGTTGTACCCGAATCCATTGTCAGGATAGAAGAAAAATTGCTCCATGTGGAAGAAGTTGCGCAAGGCAAACTTCACGACCTAGGTGAACGCCTGCACCTGACGCGTGACGCGGCCAGGTCCGACCCGGAAGAGGAATCGACGAGAACAGAAGCCTCAAAAGCTGCGAAAAAGTGAACCTTTGATTGTTCTCAGCACCCCAAAATACGCTAATATATCCAGTCTTTCTACTAGATCAGCTTTAGACGAACCAAAGCGTTAAACGCCCTATGATCATCGAAACATCCGCGCCCACGCGTGTTGACCTTGCGGGTGGGACAATTGATATTCCGCCCCTCTTTCTCTTTCACGAAGGAGCCTCAACGATCAATTTCGCCGTTGACCTCAAGGCTAGATGTCGTATCGAAACGCGTGACGACGACGTGATCGTATTGGGATCGGTCGATCGCGGCGTCACATTCGAAACCTCGCTTGACAAGATGAACGAGCTAAAGAATGAGACAAGGCTGGAACTGCTCTCAAAGCTTGTCTATTTTTTCCGGCCGGAAACCGGATTCAATATGATCACCGAATCCGAGGCCCCCGCTGGTGCCGGATTGGCGGGCTCATCGACGCTTAACATCGCCTGCATCGGGGCTCTTAACAAGTTGGTCGGCGATCGCTACGCTCCCGAACGATTTATCCCGATCGCCGCGAACGTTGAATGTCAGGTGATCAGAGTTCCCACCGGATTTCAGGATTACTATTCTGCCCAATACGGCGGAGCGGCCGCGATCCATTTCTCGCCGGACGGCATACGCCGTGAGGCGCTCGATATCGACCTCAAAACACTCGAGGAGCGGACCGTCGTTCTTTACACGGGCGAGCCGCGAAACTCGGGCACAAACAACTGGGAGATCACCAAGCGCCATATTGATGGCGACCGCGAATTGTTTGACATATTCGAAGGTATTCGCGACGACGCCGTGGAATTGCGCGCCGCGCTGCTGAGCAGCGACTGGATCAGAGTTGGTGAGATAATTAAAGCTGCATACCCGCATCGCAAGCGCCTCTCGCCAATGATCACCACTCCGCATATGGACGATCTGATCGACACTGCCTTGAAGAATGGTGCGATCGGCACCAAGGTCTGCGGAGCGGGCGGCGGCGGATGTATCGCCTTTTTCTGTGAGGAAGGAAGGCGGGACGAGGTCGAAACCGCCTTGTCACAAGAACCGGGAGCCGAGGTCCTTAAATACCATATCTGTACCGATGGACTAACCATGTCAGTGTCGTGACCGCACTCTCTGACCCGCCAACAAGAGCATTGTTCGACATTCGGCCGTTCGAGCTTTCACCGCTGGAACGGCCCACGTTCTTTTTCGGCCCCAAATTCTTGTCACAAGATGTCCGAACGCGGTGTTTTATTCTCCAGAAAGTACTCTTTCGCTAATTACTCATCATAAGGAGAACGAAAATGAAAGTCTCGTCATTCTTCCTGTCCGCGGGGCGTTTTGGGCTGATCGGCATGCTGCTGTTCATAAGTGCCGGGGTAGTGCTGTCGCAGGAAAAGGCTGAAAAGGGGGACAAAGCCGCGGTCAAGGCCGGGCTAGAAACCTCGCGAAGATTCTGTTCGAACACCTGGTCCATGGGCGACAAGGCGTCAGCCAACGAGGTCCGCAACTTGTCGATGCCATCGTCGGGCTCGCTCAATATTGATGGCGGCCGGAACGGCGGCATCAAGGTCATTGGAGAAGATCGTTCAGATATTGCGATCAAAGCGTGTGTTCAGGCTTATGCAGACTCCGAAGATGCCGCGCGAGCCATTGTCGCCGGCGTTACCATAAACACCGCAGGCGGCGTTGTTAAAGCAGAAGGCCCCGATAGGAACTGGTCGGTTTCCTATGAAGCCAGAGTGCCGAAGAATATCAACTTAAAGCTGAACGCACACAACGGCGGCATTGGGATAAGCTCAGTGGACGGCCGATTAGAGTTTGAAACGATGAACGGCGGTGTCACCCTGAGAGATGTTGCCGGCGACGTCCGCGGCAAGACAACGAATGGCGGCGTGCATGTCTGGCTCTCCGGAAACACCTGGAAAGGAACCGGACTCGACGTTTCGACAACCAACGGCGGCGTCAATCTGACGGTTCCGCAGGGCTATGCTGCCAATATCGAGTCAGGCACGGTAAACGGCGGATTTAAGAGCGATATTCCTGAGTTGAATGTCACGACCGAAGATGTCAAGGGTTGGCAGAAGTCAAAAGAGATCAGGACGGCTATCAACGGCGGCGGCGCCCCGATCCGGATAACAACCAGAAACGGCGGCGTCAAGATCGGCACATATGAGAGGTAAATAACGCGTTGCAAGATCGGGCTTCAAAGGCCGCCGTTGGCCTCCAAAGCTCGATCTTCATTTCACGCCGCGGCAGCGACTGCGTTGGCCAGCGAGCTGAAAATGCCTTGGCCGTCGCTCGAACCAAGCAGGTCTTCGCACGCTCGTTCGGGATGAGGCATCATCCCCAGGACGTTGCGGTCGAGATTGCAGATGCCGGCGATATTCGATAATGCTCCGTTCGGATTTGCCCGTTCTGACAGCTCGCCCGCCTCATCGCAATATCGGAAAATGATCTGGCCATTTTCCTCAAGTGAATTCAACGTTTCCGCGTCGCAAACATAGTTTCCTTCAGCGTGTGCGATCGGCAGCGAAAGGACGCTGCCAGGTTCAAGTTCGGTCGTGTAAGGCGTATTCGTGTTCTCCGTCCGGATCCGCACGTGTCGGCACACAAAATGGAGATTCTCGTTGCGCATCAGAGCTCCCGGGAGCAACCCGGCCTCGCAAAGGATCTGGAAACCATTGCAGATGCCGAACACAAACCCGCCATTCGCTGCAAACTCTTTCACTGACCTCATTACCGGCGAGAAATTGGCCAGGGCACCTGCACGTAAATAATCGCCGTACGAGAACCCGCCTGGGATCAGGATCGCGTCATAACCGCTCAGATCGGTTTCTTTGTGCCAGATAAAATCGACCGGCTGGCCAATATGCTTAGAGACCACATGATATGCATCGTGGTCGCAATTTGAACCTGGAAAAACTATTACCCCGAATTTCATTTCTTTATAACTTCCTGTGCCCTCGCCCAAGGACCCCAACCTACCGGGATCAGCTTTCCGCCGTTCGCTTCACGTCTCTGATACGCTTTAAGTACTCCTGAATTCAATTTCTGCAAATGCCGGAGTTTTGTTTCGATTGGGACATCGGTCCAGTCCCAGTAGGCGCGAACTGACGTCTCACCAGGAATTCGAGGTAGTCATCCGCGGCCGATTGATCATCCATGACCTGATCGCTGTATCAGGCTTCAATTTCCACCCGGTAATCCTCGATCACGGGATTCGTAAGCACATCCTTCGCGATCTTCTCCGCCGCGGCCACAGCGTCGGTGCCGGTTGCCCCCGCATTGAGCGTAAGTTCAAAATACTTCCCTTGCCGGACATCGGCAAACTGTGAAAAGCCCAACGATTCGATCGAGTGGTGAATTGCCTTCCCCTGCGGGTCGAGCACGCTTGGCTTTAGGGTTACATAGACCTTTGCTTTCATTTCGTTCACCAAAATAAACTTTAGATTGTGTCGAAAAAAATTGTGTTAATCAACGTCTTGTGATAAGTTTTTTGCTGTACTTACCTGGTTTTCAGCACCTGGATCAGATTCGATCCCCGAAAGGAGAAAATTCTTCACTATGCAAAACATGTCTGGCGGGAAATCCGCATTGGGTCTAGACGGAAATGTAACGGCGTTGATCGGATACCTTATCGGCATCGTTGCTCTTGTTCTTGTCTTTATCGAGAAAGAGAATCGGTTCGTCCGGTTCCACGCAATCCAGTCGGTGGTGTTTCATATCGGAACTTTTATCCTGATCTTTGCGGTTTGGATAGTTGGCGGCATTATTGCGGCCGTACTCGGTCAAATCTCATCGATCTTCGGGATCATCGGCATATTGATATACCTACTCGGACTGCTGTTGTGGTTCGGATGGCTTGGCGGAATGATATACGGCGCGATCAAAGCGTTCCAGGGCCAGATGTTCAAGTACCCGATCTTCGGCAACCTTGCCGAAAAATGGGCGGGCTAACCAAATACCCTAGAAAACACACTATCTACGTTACCTAGATAGTGATGCAGATCAAAAACGCGGGCAATTTCTTCCTGAGATAGATGGGTCGAAATGTCCGCGTCTTTCATTACCAACTTTTTATAATCGCCGCCTTCATCCCAAACCTTCATCGCATTCCGCTGTGTGTAAACGTAGGCGTCCTCACGCGAAACTCCTCTTTGCGTAAGAGCAAGCATCAACTGTCCGCTGAAAACGAGGCCGCGCGTCAGGTTCAAATTCTTGAGCATATTCTCGGGATAGACAACCAGCGTATCAAGCAGCGATGTTGTCCTGGCAAGAATGTAATCGAGCGTTGCTGAAGAATCGGGCAGGACGATGCGCTCGGCCGACGAATGCGAAATATCGCGTTCGTGCCAGAGTGCGACATTTTCCAGCCCGACGATCGAATTCGCTCTGACCGTTCGTGCCATTCCGCAAATGCGTTCCGACAAGATCGGGTTGCGCTTGTGCGGCATCGCTGACGATCCTTTCTGGCCTTTCTTGAATGCTTCCTGCGCCTCGCGCACTTCGGTCCGCTGCCAATGCCGGACCTGCAAGGCCATCTTCTCAAGCGTCGAAGCAATGATCGCCAGCGTACAAAGATATTCCGCATATCGGTCGCGCTGAATGACCTGTGTCGAAACATCGGCCGCCTTCAATCCGAGCTTTGCGCAAACGCGCTCCTCAACATCCGGCGATAGATGAGCAAAGGCTCCGACCGCACCGCTGATCTTGCCGACCGAGACCGCCGCCTTTGCACGCTCAAGCCGCTCGCGGTTCCGCTGCATTTCCGAATACCACAGCGCCCACACCAGCCCGAACGACGTCGGCTCGGCGTGTATGCCGTGCGTCCGTCCGATCTGCGGCGTGTCCTTGAATTCGTATGCTCGCCGTTTGAGCACAGGCAGCATTCCGTCGATCTTGGCGAGTAACACATCGCACGACTCCTTTAGCAGGATCGCGTTCGCCGTATCGACAACATCGCTCGAAGTAAGGCCGTAATGAACAAACCTCGCGGCTTCGCCGATATTCTCGGCCAGGTTCGTCGTAAAGGCGATCACATCGTGGTCGGTCGTCTTTTCGATCTCAGCAATGCGCTCGACAGTGAATGCGGCTTTCGATTTGATCGGCTCAAGCGCGTCTTGTGGGATAGTTCCGTCCCCAGCATGAACCTCGCACACCGCTATTTCAACATCCAGCCATTTCTGGAACTTGTTTTGCAGCGACCATATCGAGCCCATCTCGGGCAATGTGTATCGTTCGATCATCCTTTTCTATTATGGCTCACCAGGACCCACATCACCCGCCGGAGCAAATTCATCCGCGCCTTCTTTCGCTGTGTCAACGATGCGGCGTTCGTCCGGTTCCCGATGCCGGTCGCCCAGGACATCCTCGACATAGATCTTCTGGACGAGCACCAATAATACGGCAAGCAGCGGTGTTGCCAGCACTAAACCAAGGCCGCCGACCAGCACGGCCAGAATGAGCTGAAACACGATAGTTAGCGCCGGCGGTATCTCGACGGTCTTCCGCTCAATGAAGGGTGTAACGACATTCGACTCGACCAACTGTACAGCGATGAACAAGATCAGTACGTATACCGCTTTCATTGGGCTCTCCACGAAAGCGAGAAGAAGAGCCGGAACCGCTGAAAGGATCGGTCCGAAGTTCGGAATAAAGGAAAGCAGGCCGGCAATAACACCCAGCGTGAGTGCCAACGGGACGCCAAGCAACGAAAGTCCTATCCATGTCAAAAGGCCGATAAAGACCATCGACAGTACCTTGCCGATAAGCCACCAGCTAAGCGTGTCGCCGATCGCGAACAGTATCTCGCGTACCCTTGTCCGTTTCGCAATTGGAAAAAGGTTGGTGAACCCGCGCAGGTAAAACCTGGGTTCGAGTGCGAAGTAGATCGCGAGAAGGATGACGATGAAGAAATTTCCGACCGCACCGACGGTCGAGGAAAAAAAGCCGCCAACACCTGCAAGCAGCGTCACCCCGCCGATCTTGTCCCTCATTTCCTCAAAACTTGGAAGTTGTTCGATCAGCGTCCGGCCCCAATCAAAGCGTGAGATATACTCGGCGGCCTCGCGTGCAGAAACAGGCATCGTCTCGCGCAGGTGCCGGACCTGGTCAGCTACATCCGGCGCAAGCAGGGCGATCGCAGCGGCCAAAATACCGATCAAGCCGACCGTTACGACAAGGACGGACAACCCCTCGCTGATGCTCGTGTAGCGGCAGACCACATCGCCCAGGCCGCGGAGAAAGATCGCGAGAAGTGCCGCTGCGAAGATCAGAAGGAGGACGTCGAAGGTGAAATAGACAAGGATCAGAAGGAGCAGGGTCAGGCATACAAGGCCTATGGTCAGGAAGACCTTGTTCGCAAAACTCATTGCACCGTCGCCATTGGGCATTCGTTCAGATCAGTCGTTTATCAATAAGGAGTTCTGCATTCAGTATGGCCGAACCGGCAGCCCCGCGGACAGTATTGTGGCTCAGCGAGACAAAGCGATAATCGAACACATTGTCCGGGAATACTCGGCCGACGGTGATCGCCATCCCGTTGCCGTTGTCGCGGTCGACACGCGGCTGCGGACGGCTTGGTTCGTCGAGGACCTCAATGAACGGAGACGGAGACGAATGGAGCGAAAGCGAGCGAAACTCCTTCATCGCGGCTACAATGTCTTCGAGCGTCGCTTTTTCACGCAGATCAACGCGAACCCCAACGGTGTGGCCGTCAAGCACATTCACGCGAAAACACTGGGCCGACACCGCAAAATCCGCCTTCTCGATCGACCCGTTCGAAAGCGTGCCCAGTATCTTCTGGGCCTCGGTCTCGACCTTTGGTTCTTCACCGGCAATGTACGGCACCACGTTATCAACGATATCCATTGACGCAACGCCCGGATAACCGGCGCCCGAAACAGCCTGCATCGTCGTAACCACACACGATTCAATACCGAATTTCCTGTGTATCGCGGCCAGCGGCGGAGCGAACGACACCACGGCGCAGTTAGGATTGGTAACAATGAACCCCTTGCCAAATCCGCGCTTCTTCTGTTGTTCCGGTATCAGCTCAAGATGATCGGCGTTTATCTCCGGGATAAGCAGCGGCACGTCCTCGTCCATCCGATAGCTTGACGAATTCGAGATCACCGGATAACCGGCTCGGGCAAACGCTTCTTCTGTCTCGCGGGCTACCGACGAAGGCAAACTCGAGAACACGATGTCGCAATCAAGCGGCGGCTCGATCGGAGTCACCACAATGTCGCGCACATTCTGCGGAATGCTGCCGGCCAGCTTCCACGCACACGCTTCCGCATACGGCTTTCCCGCCGACCGGTCCGATGCGGCCAACGCCGTGATCTCAAACTGCGGATGCCCATCCAACAATTGACAAAATCGCTGCCCGACCGTTCCGGTCGCCCCTAAAATCCCAACTCTTTTTTTCACTTTTTCCTTTTGCCTTTTACTTACTACCTTACGAGAGCCTCTTTCATGCGCCTGACGCCTTCGGCCATTCGCTCTTCAGTGTTACAAAACGAAATTCGCAAAAAGCCTTTTGCTTCGCCGCCGAACGCGACGCCCGGAACTGTAACGACGCGGTTTTGCAAGCATTTTTCTGCGACGTCAATATCGTCGCCGAGTGAACGCACATCGAGCATCGTATAGAACGCTCCTTCAGGTGAAGTTGCGGTCAAATTCATCTCGGTTTTGAACAAATTTACCAGAAATTCGCCGCGTTTTTTGTAAACCTCGCGGGCGTGGTGTTTCGCCGTCTCGGCCTCATCGGTCCACGCGAGCAGGCTCGCCTTCTGAACGATGGTCGCGGCACAGACGGTCGTGAATCCGTGCAAAACCTGTATCGCGTTCATCACCTCGGCATCCTTGCTCGCTGCCCAACCGAGCCGCCAGCCGGTCATCGAAAGCGATTTCGACAATCCGCTGACAATTATCGTCCGATCATAAAACTCGCTCGCCGAAACAGGCTGCTCGCCAAAATATAGGTCGCCGTAGATCTCATCCGCGATCAGCCAGATCCCGGTGCCTTCCAACGCGGCGGCGATGTCGCGATAATTCTGTTCGGTTAAAATCTTTCCGGTCGGGTTCGATGGCGAGATGACGACCGCAGCTTTTGTTTTTTCCGTGATTTGAGATTTGAAATTTGAAATATCAAATCCGAATTCCGTGTCGGCCGGCATTCGGTAGTAAACCGGCTTCCCTTGCGCGATGCGCACACACGCATCGTATGCCGGAAAGCTCGGATCGGGAATGAGAACCTCGTCGCCTTCGTCAACGACACACAGGATCGTGTCGGTCATCGCCTCCTGCGAACCGCAGGTGACAACGACGCCGGTTCGCGGCAAATTGAGATGCGGATACTGCTCGGCGATCTTGTCGCGCAGGGCCGGCATTCCCGGATGCGATGTGTAGCCGTTTTGCTCGTCGCGGGCAACACGCGCCGCTTCATCCCGCAAGAACTGCGGCGTCGGCAAGTCAGGCTCGCCAAGCCCAAAATTTATCGAATCAGGTAACGCACGCTCAAAAAATTGACGGATCAGCGTCGGCTGCAGGCCGTGCATCCTGCTCGCTGGGGTGAAGATCCTGGTCATCGCGGATGGGGTCGTCATTTACTTTCTTCTGATCCTGATTCGGTCGCGTGCTCGATCTCATCGCGAAGTTCGCCTACCTCGACGTTAAACTCGCCCTCCGCCCGCGTCATCGGATCACCTGTCAACACGCCGCCGACCTCTTCGATCTCTCCGATTATTTTTTGCCCAAGCCCACTGATCTTTTCCTTCAGATCGTCAAGGACGGAATTTGATTCTTGCTCTTGTGTCATTGCAGTTGATTCTATCAACTTCTACCTTGATTTCCGATTCAGCGGAGATAATCCTCTAACTTCGTCGCGGCATCCGTTTTTTCGTCACGATATTTTACGATGACCGGGCAATAGATCGAGAGGCCGTTCGCTTTGCCGAAATCGTTTGTGACCCTCCGTGAGCCCTGGACGACGACGGCTCCGGCGGGGATCTCTAACGAGCCGCCATCTTCGGCCTTGATGATGTGATTATTCGGCAGATCAAAAACCGGCGTCGAACGCGTCAGGATCACGCCGCTTGCGAGCACTGCTCTTTCACGAACGATCGTGCCTTCATAGACACCTGTGTTGCCGCCGACAAGTACGTCGTCTCCGATTATTACCGGCGTCGCATTCACTGGTTCGAGCACGCCGCCGATCTGCGCCGCGGCCGAGAGATGAACGCGTTTGCCGATCTGCGCGCATGAGCCGACAAGAGCGTGGCTATCGACCATCGTGCCTTCATCAACGTACGAACCGACATTAATGTACGCCGGCGGCACGACCACAACGCTCGGCGCGACGTAGCTGCCGTCACGTATCGCCGAACCGCCAACGACGATCCGCACGCCGTCCTCAAGCGACATCGGTCGCAGCGGAAAAGTGTCCTTATCAAAAAATTGCAGTGTCTCGGTCGGTTTCGATATCTCGACCATCTTGCCCATTCTAAAGCCGAGCAAAATTCCCTGCTTGACCCACGCGTTCGCATGCCAATTGCCGTTTGCATCGCGTTCCGCCGAACGAATTTCACCACGCCTCAGCGCGGATTTAAACTCCTCATAAACTTCGCGGTCCGCGCTGTCAAACTCCGACTTCGTGGACAGTGCTTCGATGTTTTGCTGAAGGGACATTGCGTAACTTCGTAAATGATCCGCACGAACTTCCGTACTTTCACCCGTGGTCCCGAACAGCTTTGGCCAGGAGCCCGATCCCGCCGGCGAAAAGCACGAGCATGATTATCGTGTTGAATAGGCTTGTCGGCTGAAAATAGATCTGCAGGTTCATTATGATGCCCGCAAGGATGATGACAGCGCCGATGAAAACGAGCAGCCAGCCAATGACCGACTTGCCGTTGAAGAACACAAAGCCGATGCCGAAAATGAGCGGGATGAGCGAAAGTCCGAAGGTGTTGTAGCCGCCCCAATTCCAAAATCCGCTCGTGACGGTTACACGGCTGATAAGCATATATCCGCCCGCAACTGCCATCGCCAACCCGATGAGAAATTCCCAAATTCCGCCGGGCGTGCCTCCAACATTCTTTAGGTCGTCAAGTTCCATACCATAGGAGTTTACTTCTTTTCTGGCTGAAGCCGATTGTATTTCTTCAAAACTTCACGAAGCCGGTCGTGCGGCAATGCGTAAACCGTGTTGCCCTTGTAACCGGTCATCGTGTCGGCCGCGACGAGGGCGTTGATGATCGCTTCCTCGGTCGCCTCGGCGGTTGCCCAGAAGAGCATGCTGATGCGGTCGTTCGGCAGCATCGAAATATTGGCAACACCTTCATTCTTGCTGAATTCGGCAGCGTTTGCGGTCGAGAACGCAATAAAAATGTCGCCCGACCCATTCTCACCACGTCCGCCAACCTTACCAACGCCGAGAGAGATACGCTGCGCTATCCTCTTCAACTGATGCGGCAAAAGAGGAGCATCGGTCGCAAGCACGACGATTATCGAGCCGTCACCCTCGCCTGTTCTCTTGCTGCCCGAATCGGCCGTCTGGCTGCCACGTTTTATCTGCAGGTCGGTTATTTCGCGTCCTACCGGCACGCCGGCGACCGAAAATAGCGGCCTTGCGCCATAATTCGCCTGCACGAGCACGCCGATAGTATAGCCGCCGAACCTCGCATCCAGAACTCGCGATGCCGTTCCCGTTCCGGCCTTGAAACCGTGAGCGATCATTCCTGTCCCGCCGCCGACATTGCCTTCCGCGATCGGCCCGGACTTGGCCGAATCAAGCGCCGCAAACACATCCTCTTTCTTGACGTGAAAGCCGTTGATGTCGTTCAGGAAACCGTCGTATGTCTCGGCGACGACAGGCAGCGAGAGATCGCCGGAATAACCGCCGCCAGTGAATTTCTTTGCGCCCCATTCGATGACCGCGTCGCGAACGATCCCGACGCTGTGCGTGTTTGTTATCAATATCGGCGAACCGAGCCCGCCGGATTCCTCGACCCACGTCGTGCCGGTCATCTCGCCGTTGCCGTTGAGCGTATGCCACGCGGCAAAAACACGCCCCGCGAATGCCTTGCCCTGAGGCAAGATCGCGGTCACGCCGGTGCGAACGGCTTTGTCGCCTTCGCCGGAGATCAAGGTCGTATATCCAACCTCAACGCCCTTCACATCCGTTATCGCATTATTGGGACCCGGTGTTCCATCGAACGGAACGCCAAGGTCACGCGCCCGAGGCTTGGTCTGAGCCAGCCCCGGCACCGAGAAGATAACCGCCGCCGACATCGCCACAGTAAACAGCTTCAACGCATTCATACGATTTAAGTAAAATTGCTCCTAACGGGTTGTATGCTCGTGCAGCAACCTTCAATTACTTAGAAGGTCTTCAGGATCGAAAGCAGAATTCTCCTCGTGGCGTCGGTCACCGGCACGAGCGGCAGACGAAGATTTTCTTCGAGCAGGCCCATTTCCTTCATCACGAACTTGCACGGAGCGGGCGATGCTTCGATAAAATTCGCTTCGATCAGCGGCAGATACTTGTAATGGATCTTGCGTGCAAAATGAAATGAACCGTTCAGCGCGTGATCGACCATTTTTGCCGTTTCTTTCGGGATCTGGTTCGCGCACACGGAAACCAGGCCGTCGGCACCCAACGCGATCAGCGGAAGCGCCGAAGCGTCGTCGCCCGAAAAGACCTTAAAGTTCTTTGGCCGGTTTCTGATGATCTCCATTATCTGCGAATAATTACCCGAGGCTTCTTTCGTCGCGACGATATTCTCGTGTTTGTCGGCAAGCCTAAGGGTCGTCTCTGCCGAGATGTTCGACGACGTTCTCGACGGCACATTGTAAAGCATGATCGGAAAACCTTTCACCGACTTAGCGATCTCGGAATAATGAGCGAACATCCCTTCCTGCGTCGGCTTGTTGTAATACGGCGCAACTATCAAGGCGGCGTCGGCCCCGGCCTCGCGTGCCCGCCGCGTGTGATCGATCGCCGCGGCGGTGTTGCTCGTTCCTGTTCCAGCGATAACCCTTGCTCCCGACTTGCGTGCCGCCTCGACCGTCAGCCGGATGACGTGCGCCTGCTCATCCGCAGCCATCGTCACGTTCTCGCCGGTCGTTCCACAGGGTACAAGCAGCCTTACACCGCCTTTTATCTGTCGCTCGACCAGCTTCGTAAAACAAGTGTCGTCGATCGAACCATCCTTTTTGAACGGCGTCACAAGTGCGGTGGCGCAACCAGTCATCCAATCGATCTTCATCGTCATAGTTCGCTATAATCTTGACCAGTTCAGTATATTCGGATGCCTTCGAACTTTTCAAAATAACATTGTCGAAATTTATAGCATTCATAACTATTTGTTGCATCGCGATTCTTCTAGCGTCGTGCGCGGAAAACACAACTGGGCCCTCCTCGATGCCGGAACCCATCTCAGCCAAACCGACACCTACGGTGCTCGTAGCGGAACATTTCTCATTTCCACTCGGCGATGGCTCCTTGCCAACGCCAACGAAGGATAAAGTCGATTCTTGGTTTAACGCTCTAGATTTTGCACAGGAAGATCATCTCGGCGAGGATTGGAACAAGAATTCGGGTGGAAACACCGACTGCGGAGAGCCGGTTTACGCTGCGGCGAACGGTGTTATTACATACGCCGATCACGCCGGGCCCGGATGGGGCAATGTGTTGATTATCACGCACACGCTTCCCGACGGATCGAAAATCCAAACACTTTACGGCCACCTCCAGAAGATCGCGAAAAGACACGGCGAGGTCGAGATACGCGAACAGATAGGTAATATTGGTAATGCCAATGGCCGATACCTCTGTCACCTTCATTTCGAAGTGCGGAACGAAACCTCGAGCATCTGGAACGAGGCCGGCCCAGGATATTCCTCGGACAGAACCGGCTGGCTCGACCCATCTGATTTCATTGCCTTGAGAAAGTGAAAACTAATGCCTCAGTCAAGCTTTCTTTGGCATCAGCACCTCGTTGATAATTTCCGAGAATTCGAAGCAGCCTTCCTTCCCGACGATCCACTCGGCGGCGAGGATCGCGCCGTGGGCAAAGCCTTCGCGTGTGCGTGCGGTGTGCGTGAGCGTAATCTGATCGGCCGGGCCATCGAAGCCGACCGTGTGCGTACCGGGAATGTTGCCGGCACGCGTTGAAGATATCGGAACGCGGACGCCATCGTCCGCATTTTGCGGCTTCGACAACGCCGCGGAAACAACTTCTTCCAGTTTCAACGCGGTTCCGCTCGGCGCGTCCTTTTTGCGCGAATGGTGCCGTTCTTCGATAAACGCTTCGTATTCGGGAAATTGCGCGAAAAGCTCTGCGGCAAATCCGGCGATACGGTAGAACAAATTCACGCCGATCGAAAAATTCGCTCCAAAAACGAAAGCACCGTTACCTTCGCGAACGATACGTTCGATCTCGGATCGCTGCGCTTGCCAACCCGTCGTGCCTTCGACAAGCGGTACGCCAGAGGTAACGCACGCTTCGACATTCCTTTCCACGGCGTTAGCGGTCGAAAAATCGATCGCGACGTCTGCTCCACGCAGCTTATCCGGCAATTCGACCGCCGAAAGGCTCGCGCACGACTCGTCTATGACGCCCGCGATCTGATGCCCACGCTCGGCGGCTAGCCTTTCGACCATCTTACCCATCGCCCCATATCCAACAAGCACAATTTTCATATTGAGAGAATCTATCATTGATCAAAATGCATCTGCTTCATCAATGTATCGAAACGCGGATCACCTTTGTAAGAGTCCCATCGGCGATTGCATTTAATGAACAGGGGATCGGTCTCGCGCACGGATATCGATCGCACAAGATACTTGAGTGCAGTATCCCGTTCGCCGAGGCCGTTATAGATCATTGCAAAGCTGTAGAACGGTACCGAACGGCGTCCTATAGGCTTTTCCAAGTCATGGATCACACCTAAAGCTGCTTTGGTCCTCCCCATTTTTGCGTACGTATAGCCGATCTCGGTTATCGGAACGATACTGCCTCCACCCGAAAAATCCCTCGCCCTCTGAAACTCGTCGAGGGCCTCAGAATATTTGCCCTCACTCAACAAGATCCGACCGAGCAAGTTATGGGCGATCCAGAAGTTGGGTTCGATAGCAAAAGTCTTATTAACCTGTTCAACTGCGGCCTGGATGTGCCCGCCGAAGAACAGGAATTGCCCGTACAAGGCATTTGTAAGCAAGGAGAGTGGGTCGAGTTCGACCGCATACCTTCCCTCGGCGATCGCCTCCTCGTGGCGGCCCGCCAGCGAAAGCATGTGTGCAAGGCCCCGGTGAATGTCCGCGTTGTCGGGTGCAAGTGTGGTCGCCAGGCGAAATTCCCGTTCGGCACCTTCCCAGTCTCGGTCGTACATATAGAGGGTCCAGGCGACGTCTGAATGGGCCGTTGCAAGATTTGGATCGATCGCCAGGGCTTTGGTTGCCGCATCCCTGGACCGCTCCCATGCCTCGCGCGAACCCATGTGCCATCCGGCGATTGCGAAAGTTCGATAGCAATCGGCAAGGCCCACCAACGCCATTGCGTACTTCGGATCTATTGTCAAAGCTTTTTCGTAGAATCCGATAGCGACAACCAATTCGTCCTCTGTAGCCTTGCGTGTATGGTATCGTCCAAGAAGAAAAAGCCGGTATGCTGCTGGGTCCCCGGCATAGGTCCTAGCGATCAGGTCTTGCCCAGTTGCATTCAGCTTGAGACGAAGTTCCGCTACAACATCTTGAGTGATCTCATTCTGAACAGTGAGGATGTCACTAGCGTCCTTTACATATTGATTGCCCCAAATCTGTGAGTCATCCCCAAGGTCGGTCAACCGCACCGTAACAGCAAACTGATCCCCAACTTTCTTTATAGCTCCGGAAACGATCAACTCGACCCCTAACTGTTGCCCGATCTGGCTTAAATTAGTTTGATCGGTCCGAAAGCGAAAGGCCGAACTTCGCGAAGTTACTTTTAGCCCTGAAACCCCGGAGAGATCGTCAATGATACCGTCGGTAATGCCGTCCGCAAGATACTGTGAATCGGGATCCTCGGTCTTGTTCAGAAGCGGCAGAACCCCGAGTCGTTTCACGCCCGGAGAAACCGAAGGTGACGGCCTGATCTCGCGAAATATAATGAATGCCAGCAGACCGATGGCGCCGATCCCTAAGGCCGCAAAGATCCATCGGCCCTTGCCTAGTCTACGTTGCCGCACCTCTGTGTCGACGTCCGCCCTTGGAGCTAAAGGCAATACCCGCTCGACGTCTGCCGTGCCTTGCGATTCAGCCCAATTGCCGTTTGTCTCAGAATGGCTTTGGGGGGCGAGTTCAAGTGCTTTCCCATTCAATTCGCCCGAACGTTCTACTTCAACCAGAGTGACGTCGGCTATAAATCGATAGCCATGTCCACGCACCGTTTCGATGAACTTCGTCCCTATTTCCTTCTCATTCAGAAGACGGCGTAGTAGGGAGACATTCTTGTCTAACGTATTCTCTTCGACGATCGTGTCATGCCATACCTCTGCGAGAAGTTCGTCCTTCGAGACTAGCTTTCCGCTCCGTGTGACAAGGACACACAAAAGGTCGAATGCCTTATCGGTGATCTTAATACGGCTTCCACTACGGGAGAAGATTCGTTCGCGAATATCAAGATGGAAATCAGCAAAGGCAAGTATCTTGTTGTCATCGTTAGACATAGCCGAACTTCAGGAAGAATTCAGGAAACTTTCAGGAACAATGAAGTACACCTCCAAGGTCCTTCAGCTAAGGTGGACTCATCATTGCCGGATAAGCAGGCTGACGAACAAGCAGATTTGAGAAATTCGAGTTGCTTTCGCTCAGTGTACACTTCGTATTGTGTCTCCGCAATGATTATTCGCGAACTGTTCAACTTGGAAAAACACGAAGGATCGGAAGCCATCCGATATTTTGAGTAGGAGACGTAATGAGAAAACAAATTTATCTGTCGAACATTCTTGTCACCGTGGCGGCACTGGCTGTCGCCGGATTCTGCCAGACTACGTCTGTTATGACGACCGGCCTGGACAAACCGACAAAGGTGATCATCGGCCCTCACAACACACTGCTGGTATCTGAGAACGGAACAACCGTACCAAACACGGGCCGCGTATCAGTAGTGGACCGCACAACAGGGGTAAGGCACACGTTGATCAGTGGCCTGCCTTCTGGGGTGGACAATCTTGGCGGCCCGCCCTCGCCGGATGGGACGACATCCATCCTTCTTGATGGGCGAATGCTGTACTTGACCTCGGGCGTCGGCGATGCAACCAACAAGGTAAACGGCGTTGAATACCCATCCGGCGCTCCATCCTCACCGATCTTTGATTCGGTTATTCAGATATTCTTACCACGCCGCTTTGAATCGCTAGGTAGCGAGTTTCATATGACGATGGACGACCAACTATCGTTAGCGGCGGGCAATTTGGTCCGCATACGAAACAACGAAGGACGATCGATACTTGTGCGCCTCCTCGCTGACCTGCCGGATTACCGTTCCGAGCCAAGGCCCGGGATCCCCGATGCGATCAGGTCGTCACATCTTTTTGGCATTGAAAGATTAGGCTGGGATCTTTACGTCGCCGACGCGTCATTCAACCTTATCTACAAGGTCAATATTTTCACCGGACACACATCCGTCTTTGTTGAAATGCCGACACGTCCAAACCCACTATTCCCGAATCTGGGAGGGCCAACTATTGAATCAGTGCCGAACAACGTCCATCGTTTCGGGTATCAATTACTAGTGCCAGAACTTACCGGTTTTCCAATGGTCTCCGGGCTTTCTGACATTAGAAGCGTAGATCCGAGAACAGGAGCCATCAGTACGCTGATACCAGGACTCTCATCCGCAATGGACGTCCTTGCAGTTGAGGATACGAACGGCGAAACCGGCTACTATGTCTTGGAGTTCAGCACTAATTTTCTGGCAAACGCACCCGGCCGCCTGAGGTTCTTTGACGCTAACGGCAATGCCTCGTTGGTCGTTCCGGTCCTGATCAGTCCGACGAGTATCGCGCGCGATCGTAGAACCGGAGACATCTTCGTCACAAATATCTTCCCGGGAACACTTACAAGGGTACGTTTCTAAGCACTGCAGGCGTGCCTCAAGCCTCAACCCTCGTCGTCAGGGTTGGGGCTTTTCTTGATCTCTAGCAGTTTCCGAACAAGGGTACGGTAAAGGTCGACAGCCGCTTCGAGGTCCTTCTTCCGGACAAACTCGTCCTTTGTGTGCGCAACGAGTATCGATCCTGGCCCGAGAAGCAAAGGCGTGCCCCAATTCGGCAAGTGCGGGATGTCGGTTGTGAACCGGACGACCTTTTGGCGGAAACCATCCATCTCGAGCATCCGAACAGGTTCGCTGTGCGACAGTACCTCGATCTCGCCGCGGTCTCCGACGATCTCGCGCAGCAACGCTTCAACCGGTGTCCGTGTCGTTGTAAGGCGAATAGCAAGTGCCGCTTCGGCCGCCGGTGGTATCACATTCAGAGCGACGCCGCCGCCGATCGTTCCGATATTCACGGTTGTTTCGCCAAAGAACGGGTCGTTCGGAAATTCGGCGGCACGAATGTCGGCGAGTATGTCCAGCAGCTTCTCGATAGCCGATTCGCCCTGCTCCGGATAGGCGGAATGCGCGGCCTTGCCCGTCGTCTTGATGTTCAGGCGAAACGTTCCTTTTGAACCAATCGCAAGGTCATTATCGGTCGGCTCGCCGTTGATCATGAATTCACATTTTGCCGCCAGCGGATGAAGGTTTGCGGCCTTCGCCCCGGTTGACGAACGCTCCTCTTCGACCGTGTACAGCAACCCGATGTCTTCTACACCCTCACGCCGAAGTTGTTCCGCCGCCGTTATCTGCGCCGCGATAATTCCCTTTGCATCACACGCCCCACGCCCGTAGATCTTCTCGTCGTCCTCGGTCGCCGGAATGAACGGCGGGACCGTGTCCATGTGCGTCGAAAACCAAACGCGCGGCGTATCGTTCAGCGTCGCGATGACATTGCTCTGACGGAGCGGGGACACTCCTGTCCCCACGGACGACGCCTCGACATCCGAACTCTCTTGCGGCGAATGCGACGGAGACAAGAGTGTCCCCGCTCCATCGACATCGTGCAGCTCGACCGTCCAGCCAAGCGATGCGAGATGATCGCGCAAGAAAAATCCGACCGCTTCTTCCTCGCCCGAAACGGACGGAATCGACATCAAAGATTTTGTAAGGTCGAATACGTTCATTTATTTGAGAGCCGCTGAGCCTCCAGCCACTCGAAAAGTGCCGGATCCCGAAAAGCGAGTGGCTCATGTCCCGCTTCGGCAACCTCAGAATACTTTACGTTGGTCGAGCCCGCACTATGCAGAGCTTTAATAATTCGCCGCGAACTCTCTGCCGGTACGACTGAATCGGCACCACCGTGGAAAGTCCAGATCGCTGACTTTCCAAGGCGCTCAGCAAAGGCCTCATACGGATCACTCGACCGAGCAAGTTCGGAAATTATCGGGGAAACTGAATTCAATTCCCCCGGTCGCGGAAGGACTCGTCCAGACATCGGCACAATTGCCGCAAACTTATCTGGAAACATCGCGGCCATTGTCCACGCCCCGTAGCCGCCAAGTGAAAAACCAGCGAGATAAAGTCTCTCAGGATCACCATTCAGTTCAGCGACCGTATCGTCCAGAGCTCTATTTGCCTCATTTAAAGCCTTCGCGTCCCAAAACCGGCCAGGTTTGCATTGAGGAATAACAACGATGAAAGAAAACTTTTCCCGATTCGATCTAATAACCTCAGCCAGGCCGTTTAACTGCGATTCATTATCGTCGCCGCGATTTCCAGCTCCATGCAGGTAAAGCATGACAGGCAATTTCACATCAGCCTTTCTGCTTGACGGAACATAAACACGATATCGAAAGGTTCCGTCGCCAAGGTTTCCAACACGATCCAAGAATTCGTCTTGCGGATAAGATCCTGGAGGGGATTGAACCTGGGCACGACAAGCGGTCAGTGCGACCAGGATCAGGGCGAGTAGCAACCGCATAAACCAAGCGATAATTTCACGACAGATCATGAACCGTAAATCCAGCGGCCTCCGCGGCCTTCAACAATTTGCCGTCGGCGCTAACGAAGTCTCTGTTTTTTGTAAATTCTTTACACCAAACCATTGCGGCGGCGAGTTGAAGACTATCCATCGCCTTTAGGCCATAAATGGAGCGAAATGCTCTGGCAAGTTTTATGATCTGTTCGTGATCGTCAACCGCTACAAATTCGGTCTCTATATGAGTCAACCTACGTTCGCATCGTAGACGCGAGGCTTGATCTATCAAACCATCACGCTCTAAACGCGCAAATGCAGACGATACTTCCACAACGAACTCTCGCCATGCGACTTTTGCACTAAATTTGCGTGCTAACGTCCGCGCCGCGGCTGAATTCTCCTGGTATGCGCAAAGAGGCACGATCGCACTGCTGTCCCAAAACGACATCAGAATCGGTCCTCGTTCCGCTCATCGATTATAGCTTGCGAACCAGCGTTGTTTGGCACCATAGGCTCCGAAAACAGGTCGTCCCAATATTCGTCTGGCAGGCCAGCCCGCGGGGGCGGCGTTACGGGTTCATTCTCCTCAATAATCTTTTCAAGCGCGAGGTCGACTGCCTCGCTGTCGCTGTTTGTGCCAAGAATCGCGCGGACTCGCTGTAGATTGGCCGGGTTTGATATTTCTACGGTTACTGACATATCGATTTATCAGCGAAAATCTTATCACACAACAAAAAGCTCTCGATGCAATTTTTGGGTCACACCTGCGACATTTTCTTCCCTGATGACGAAGGTCAGATTCACCCTCGATGCGCCATGCGAGATAAGTGAAATGTTTACGTCTTTGATGGTCAGGAACACAGAAGAAGCCAGGCCGGTCGAGTCGCGCAGGCCTTCGCCGACGATACAGATCACTGCGTAGCCCGGTTCGACCTCGACCTCGCCCAGCCGCTGCAACTCCGCCACGATCTTGTCCAATTCGGTCGTATTGTCGAGCGTGAGCGCGATAGACACTTCGGATGTCGAAATAACATCTATCACCGTTCGAAAGCGTTCAAACACCTGGAATACGGCGCTCATGAAGCCATAGCTGCCGAGCATCCGGGCGGACGTTATGCGAAGAATGGTGATGTTCTTCTTGTAGGCGATCGACTTTATCTTGTTCGGCGACTCGCCCGATTGCGCCAGGACCATCGTGCCAACGGCCTCAGGCTCGAACGTGTTGCACACGCGCACAGGAATTCCGTGATCGACGGCAGGCTTGATCGTTTTCGGATGCAAGACCTTCGCGCCGAAATAGGCTAGCTCAGCCGCCTCCTCGTAGCTCAGTACTGGGATCGTCCGCGCGTCCGGGCAAATACGCGGGTCGCACGTCATCACACCGGTCACATCGGTCCAGATCTGCAGCTCACCTGCATCCAGAGCGGCGGCAAATAGGGCTGCGGAAAAATCAGAGCCGCCGCGGCCGAGCGTCGTTGTCTCGCCGGCTCGATTTGCGGCGATGAATCCGCCGACAACCGGTACTTCATCTGAATCGATCGACGGCTGAAGGTCCAGACGGACAAGATCACGGGTCTCTTCCCATATCGGCTGGGCGGCCCCGAACTCATCGTCTGTCACAACCAGGCGGCGCGAATCGAACTGCCTCGCATTTACGCCCCTCGCCTTCAGCACTTCGGCCAGGAGCCGCGACGATAGCTGTTCGCCGTATGAAACGATCGCGTCCTTGAGCATCGAAAGCGGGAGCGAGCGGCGCGAGGTCCGCAGCAGCAGGTCCGAAAGCTCATCGCGGGCAAATTGGAGTTCGGCATCGAAAAGATTCGACGCACCTTCCGGAATAAAATGCTTCGATACAGCTACGTGGCGTTCGAAATGGGGTCCAAGCGATGCTATCGCCGAAGGGAGATCGGCCTTTTTTGCTGCATCAAACGCCGCAAGCAAGGCGTCGGTCACCTTGGTCATTGCCGAAACAACAACGACAGGCCGCCGCGCAACCTGTGACGACACCACGTTGATCACACGTTCGAACGCCGCGACATCGCCAACGGATGTCCCGCCGAATTTCATCACTACTGGCACAGTTGGAGTGCTCACCGGTCTCTGTGAAAATTAGTTCGTTCCTTATGGGAAACTCAAGCTGGCCGATCAGTGGACCTGGACGCTGCCTGCGGCTCGCCCGATCGTCTGGTAGCCGAACAATTCAACATGCGGAGAAAGATAGTCCGGCTTGGCCGGCTCGTCGCGAACAAGATCGGTACTTAGATACTTCTTATTGTCGTCAGCAAAGACCGTAGCAACGATTGCCTCTTTGCCGAGGCGTTCCATCGCGATCAAAGCTCCCAGGAAATTCGCTCCCGAGGAGATGCCGACCGCAAGGCCAAGCTTTGACGCAAGCTTCTGCGACATCAAGATCGAATCCCCGTCCGAAACGCTGATGATCTCGTCGAGTTCGTTGAGTTCGCAGATCGCAGGAACGAACTCGTCCGAAATGCCCTGGATACGATGGCTGCCGACCTTATGCCCGGTCGAAAGCGTCGGCGATTCCGACGGCTGCAGCGGATAGACCTTGATGTTGGGCGCCTTCTGTTTAAAAAATGCACCGCAGCCCATGATCGTGCCGCCTGTTCCAACGCCCGCAACGAACGCATCTGGAGTGAAACCGGCGCCGGCAAGCTGGTTCCAGATCTCAGGAGCGGTCGTCAGGCTGTGGGCCTCGGGATTGGCAAGGTTTGAGAACTGATGGGGCAGAAATACATTGCCGCGCTGGTCGCAGAACGCGTCAGCCAACTCGATGCTGCCGAGAAAGCCGCCTTCATCCTTACTGACAAGCGTCACATCCGCTCCATAACTCTTGATCAGGGCGATGCGCTCGGAACTCATCCAATCGGGCATAAAAATATGAACAGGATTACCGAAGGCCCGCCCGATCGCAGCAAAGGCGATCCCAGTATTCCCGCTTGTCGCCTCGGCGATAACATCGCCCCTGCGGATCGCCCCATCGCGATAGGCGGTCTTGAGAATATGGAAGGCCATTCGGTCCTTGATGCTCCCCGAGAGGTTCAGGTGTTCCGCTTTGGCAAATATTGTCCGCCGCTCGCCCTTGTAATGGCAATGGATAGCGAGCAACGGAGTATTGCCTACCAGGCTCTCGACATAGTCCGGGTTAACCGGAGCCTCGCTGAATCGGCCCTGAAATCCTGTTAGATCATTAGTTCGCATACTGCTCCTCCGTCACGTATCAACGTGAAGACGATACAACACTTCAAGGCGGGCTTGCCGTGTGTTGAGTCACATTCTAGCCGCAAAGGACGGCACCGCCATTCACGTTGAGCACCTCGCCCGTGATATGCCTCGACCAATCGGACGCCAGAAAAACGATCGATAGAGCCACATCATCAGCGGTAGCAACCCTATTCAGCGGAATTCCGTCGATCACGCGCTTGCGGAATTCATCGTCAATAAAGACCGGATCATTAAGATTTGTATCGACCCAGCCCGGCGCGACGGCGTTGACGCGTATCGCCGGTGCCAACTCATTCGATAACGCCTTTGTGAACGCGATCTGTCCGCCCTTCGATGCGGCGTAGTTCGAATATCCGGCTTCGCCGCGCTGCCCGGCCGTTGACGAAACGATCACGATCGAGCCGCCGCCATTCGCCCGAAAATGCGGCACCGCGGCACGGCAGATCGTCCACGTACCTTTTAGATTAGTATCGATCACGCGATCCCACACGGTCTCGGTCATCGATTCGACCGCTTCACCCTCCCAGATCCCGGCATTCGCAACGACAATGTCCAGGTGGCCGAAGTTCTCGATAGCCGAATTGATGAGCGATTCGGCCTCGTCCGGCGACGCGACATCGGCTTTCACGGCAACAGCCTTGACACCGAACGACACACAGTCGCGAACGACCGCTTCAGCTTCTGATTCACTGTTCAGGTAGTTTACCACTACATTTGCTCCCGCCTCAGCCAATCTAAGGGCGGTTGCCCTGCCGATCCCGCGTGAAGCCCCTGTAACAACCGCCGTCTTACCGGTAAAAAGGCAAAACGGCAGTTTCTGTTCCAGCTTTTCATCTTTCATATATCATTCGTTGCATATCCGATACCCACAGGTTTTATCGGACGGTAATAAAGGAAATGTTCCGGAGCCTGACGTTTCGGCGCGGCGAGAATATCGCGCAGGACCCGTGACATCTCGCTGGTATCGCTCAGGAACGCGTCGTGGCCATTGTCGGACTCGATCTCGTGGTACTTTGCATTAACGCCTTTTCGCACCAGCCGATCGCGAAGAGCTTTCACATCGGCCGCCGGGAAAAGCCAGTCCGACGAGATCCCGACCAGGGAGACGCGCGAACGGATCTGGGCAATGTCGACCTCCGTCAGATCGAACAGGTCCATCGTTTTTGTTATCAGCTCGTACGATTCGAGCTCAAAACGTTCGAGGAACAGCTCTCCTTGATGGTCGAGATAGCCGCCGATATCGAATCTCCCGCCTGTTTCGCGCGGGTCCTCGCCGTTCCTGTTCGGCTTTCTTCCGTAACGGGTATCGAACTGCCGTGGCGATTTGTAAGAAACGACGGCGATCTTTCGAGCCAGTCCAAGGTCGCCCCTCGAAACTGCCTGGCGCTGTATATGATTCAGAGCAAGGCCCATCGCTGAAAGCGGCGTCGCGGCGATCGAGATCACTTCGTCGGTCCGGTCCGGGAACTCTACGGCAAATTGCAGTGCCAACATTCCGCCAACGCTCCCGCCGACAACGGCCCTGAATTTCTTGATGCCCAGATGCTCGAACAATAAAGCGTTCGCATGTACCATGTCGCGGGCTGTGACAACCGGAACGCCATTCTGCCGGTCACGCCGTTTCAGCGTCCGGGCGCTTGTCGAACCATAACAAGATCCCAGGTAATTGATGCATACGAACGCGAGCTCTGATGTGTCCAATGCCTCTCCGTCGCCGATCACCCCGTTCCACCAATCGCCGATACGCGACGAGCCGGTCAGAGCATGGAAGACAAGGACGGCATTTGAACGATCGGCGTTCAATCGCCCGTAGATCGAGCATCTAAGTTTCACCTCATTGAGCACTTTTCCAGACTCAAGGACAAAGGGCTCATTCGTCGAATAATCGATCTCAAACATTCTCCCCTCCGTATGGAACGGCGGCACTTCATTCATCGAAAAAATGCTTCGCGAAGCGTACCGCCGTTTCGGTGGCGAACTTCGTCAAGCCGAAGCCGCATTTATCGAAGCAGACGACGCCTTCAAGGCTCCATCCAAGTCCGCGATAATGTCCTCGATATCCTCAATGCCGACCGAGAGCCGCACGAGTTCCGGCGTCACACCCGTTGATAGCTGTTCTTCGGGCGTCAACTGCTGATGCGTGGTCGAGGCAGGATGGATGACGAGCGATTTTGCATCGCCAATATTTGCCAGCAGCGAGAAAAGCTTGACCGAATTAATAAAGCGTTTTCCCGCCTCGAGGCCGCCTTTGATCCCGAAGGTCACGATCGAACTCGCTCCGTTCGGCAGATACTTTTCGGCGAGATCGTGGAACTTGCTCGAAGCGAGCTTTGGATAATTGACCCATTCCACAAGGTCGTGTTTTTCGAGGAACTTCGCTACGGCCAGGGCATTGTCGCTGTGGCGTTCGACTCGGAGCGGAAGCGTTTCCGTGCCCTGGAGCAATTGCCATGATGAAAATGGTGAAAGTGCCGCTCCCGTATCACGCAAACCCTGAACACGCGCCTTGATGATGAAGGCGAGCGGGCCGAAGGCCTCGGTGTATGAAACGCCGTGATAGCTCGGGTCGGGTTCGCTGAACGCGCCGAATCGTCCGCTCGCCGCCCAGTCGAACTTGCCGGCATCCACGATCACGCCGCCGATCGTCGTTCCGTGTCCGCCGATGTATTTGGTTGCCGAATGGAGTACGATGTCAGCTCCCCATTTGATCGGGTTGCAGAGCGCCGGCGAAGGGACCGTGTTATCGATCACAAGCGGCAGGCCGTTCCGGTGAGCGATCTCGGCGAGACGCTCGATGTCGATCACGTCCAGCTTCGGATTGCCGACCGTCTCGGTGTAGATGGCCTTTGTGCGTTCGTTGATCGCCGCCTCGATGCCTTCATAGTCGGCCCCGTCAATGAAATGGAACTTTATGCCGAGTTTTGGCAGCGTGTGATGAAAAAGGTTGTAGGTCCCGCCGTACAGCGACGTTGTCGAGATGATCTCGTCGCCCGCACCGGCAAGAGTGATGATCGCAAGTGTTTCGGCCGCTTGGCCGCTCGCCGTCGCAAGTGCGGCCACACCGCCTTCAAGCGCGGCGATCCGCTTCTCGAAGATATCCGTTGTCGGATTCATCAGCCGTGTGTAGATGTTGCCGAATTCCTTCAGGGCGAATAGGCGTGCGGCGTGCTCCGCATCGTTGAAAGCGTAACTCGTGGTCTGATAGATAGGCACCGCACGCGAGTTTGTCGCGGGATCGATCTCTTGACCGCCATGGACTGCCAATGTGTTAAAGCTGAAGTTGTTTTCTGACATTCTGATTCTCCTTTTTTTATTGGCAACTTTGGTCAAAACGAAAAAAAGCTCCCGTGCTAAATCGCACGAGAGCTTTTTGATCCTCTTCGTTAATTCGACGCCGAACTATCGTCGCCGAGACGCTTTAGCAGTTTTTTTCGTGGAGCAAGTTGCCTTAAATCGCCACGTTTCAAATTTTCAAATCACTCGCACACTCTCGGTATGCATTTTGAAATAAAACATTTTGCCGGCGGATTGTCAACCGCAAAGAACAGCGCCGCCATTTATATTCAAAATTTCGCCTGTGATGTGCCGCGACCAATCCGACAACAGGAAGCAGATCGAAAGGGCCACATCATCGGTTGACGCCATTCGTTTCATCGGGATCGAGTTCAGAACGTCCTGCTTGTAGTTCTCATCCTCGAACACATCACGCACCATTGCCGTTTCGATCCAGCCCGGAGCGACGGAATTTACGCGGATCTTTGGCGCAAGCTCGGTCGCAAGGGCCTTGGTGAATGAGATCATCCCGCCTTTTGACGCGGAATAGTTCGAATAATTGGCTTCGCCGCGCTGGCCCGAAGTTGACGAGACCATAACGATCGCCGCACCCGGATGTCGTTTCATCACAGGCACGCACGCCTTGGTCATCGCCCATGCCGATTTCAGATTGGTGTTTATCACCTTGTTCCAAACTTCTTCCGACATCTCTTCGATCGGGGCACCTTCCCAAACGCCCGCGTTGCACACAAGCAGATCGATCTGTCCGAATTGCTCGACCGTAGCTTTGGCGAGGCGTTGGGCCTCGAGGTATTCCGAAGTATCCGCCCGCACCGCGGTCGCGTTGGCACCCTTTTCCTTACAGAGCCGCACGGTCTCGGCCGCTTCGCCGTCGTTGCTTAAATAGTTAACAACTACGTTCGCCCCGCCTTCCGCCAGACGCAGGGCCGTCGCCCGCCCAACACCGCGCGACGCCCCAGTAACGATCGCCGTTTTCCCCGCAAAAAGGTCGTTGGGCAATTGCTTCAGTGGGTTCATTACGTGAATCGTAATTACTAAGCAAAGATTCGGCAAGCGCGCGATCACCAAACAAGGCTGCGTCCGGCTGCGATTTACTATTTACCTTTCACGATTTACGATTGACGAGGAAATGCACGACACGAACCTCCTCGAAGATCAGCCGATCGCCTGGACGCCCACGCCCGACGTGATCGAACGCGCCCAGTTGACGCGATTTATGAAACAGGTCGGCGTTTCGAACTGGGACGAGCTTTACGAATTCTCTGTCCGCGATGTCGAGAAGTTCACCGAAGAGGTCATCAAATTCCTCGACATTAAATTCGACCCGCCGTACGACAAGCTGCTCGACACCTCGAACGGCATCGAGCTTCCCGAATGGTTCAAACGGAGCGCGGACACTCCTGTCCGCATGAGTGCGAAGCACGAACAAAAATCGGACCCCGCCGCAAACCGACGAGGATGGTATTACCACGGCGAATTGCCCCATTTTGACGGAAAGGTTTATCAGACGGTCACATTCAGACTGGCCGACTCGCTTCCGAAACCAGTGCTGGAGAGATTTAAGGCCCAACTTGAGCACGACAAACTCGATTCCAATTCGGATGAATACCGGCAAATGGTGGAGGACTACCTAGACAAGGGCGCCGGGGAATGTATTCTTCGCCGCACCCAGGTCGCGGAGATCGTTCAGGAAGTGCTGCTCCGCGAAGCTGAGAGCAGCATAGATCTCAAGGCCTGGGTGATAATGCCCAACCACGGTCATATTTTATTTCGGTTGCGCGAAGGATTCGATCTTGCAGGCTTGATGAAAAGGATCAAAGGCATCTCGGCCCGGCGCATCAACCAATTGCTCGAAGGCAGCGGCACGGTGTGGCAGGCCGACTACTTCGATCGGTACATTCGTGAAGAAAAACACTTTCACAACGCCCTCCGGTACATCGAAGCGAATCCCGTGGCCGCAAGATTAGTCCTCGAGCCGGAAGACTGGAGATTCGGGAGTGCCTTCCACCGGAGCGCGGACACTCCTGTCCGCAGGGATGCCGAGTCGGCATCCGAACCTCAACGCGGCAAAGATGAGGCCGCTGAAAACCGCGGCCTTGCGGACAAGAGTGTCCGCGCTCCGTCCGCCGGACTTAATATCACCGAAATGTGCCTCGACCGCTGGCAGACGGACGAGATGCGCCGCCAACCGGCTGTTATCTGGGAGGGAGAAGACGGAGGCGTTCGAACTCTAGATTACGAGCTCTTGGCAGTGAATGTTGATGCTTGTGCTGAACTTCTAACCACGTCTGGCATTGGTAAGGGTGACGCAGTCGGAATCCATCTTCCAATGATGCTAGAAACCGTAGTCGCACTACTAGCAATAAATCGGATCGGGGCAATCGCTGTTCCTGTTTTTTCTGGATACGGAGTTGACGCTATATCGAGCCGCTTGAATGCTGTTAATGGAAAAGCATTATTTACCTGCACTGAAGCGATCAGACGTGGAAAACCCTTCGACATGCTTTCGATAGCATCTGAAGCAGTCGCATGCGTCGAAACAATCGAGTCAGTTATTGTTGCGGAGCGGTGGAAGAGTGATAGCGATCAGAAAGCTTGGGCAGAAAATATGGTTCTGGAAGAACAGTTCATTAAGAAGCCTGAAAAGTACCAAAAACGATTTCCCGGGAAGCGGGTTCAAGTATGGAATTCCAGCAAGTCTGTGATGATGTTTCTAGCGGATGAATCAATTCCCGAACCAACTTCTGCCGAAGACCCGCTGATTATCCTCTACACATCCGGCACGACGGGCAAGCCGAAGGGCATCGCGCACACGCATGCGAGTTTTCCGATAAAGGCGGCGCAGGACATGGCGTTTGGGACGGACGTGGGCAAAGGTACGCGCATCTGCTGGTACACGGACATCGGCTGGATGATGGGGCCGTGGCTAATCTACGGTGCGCTGATCAACGGTGCGACGATCTGCATCTACGACGGCGCACCCGATCATCCGACACCCGATCGGATGTGGGAATTCTGCGCAAAACACAAGGTCGAGGTGCTCGGCATTTCACCGACCCTGATAAGAGCATTGGCGGCGGAGGAGGATCGGAGCGCGGACACTCCTGTCCGCATGAGCGTCGCTTCGACGCGAACAACGGGCACGGATGATCCTGACGTGTCGATCGGTAAAGATCCCCTCGCCGGAGGAACCGCCGATGCGGACAAGAGTGTCCGCGCTCCACTTCCCGCTCCGTTCGAACGTCACGATCTTTCCAGCTTGCGCATCTTCGCCTCGACCGGCGAGCCTTGGAATCCGGCGCCGTGGTGGTGGCTGTTTGAAAAGGTCGGCAACAGCAAGCTCCCAATAATCAATTATTCCGGGGGCACCGAGATCGCCGGCGGCATTCTGATGGGCAATCCGCTGCTGCCGATCAAGCCGTGTTCGTTCCCCGCTCCTTGTCCGGGAATGGACGTCGATATCCTTGACGAAGACGGCAACAGCGTGCCGAACGGTACCGTCGGCGAGCTTGTCGTCAAGCAACCATGGATCGGGATGGCCCGCGGGTTTTGGCAGGAGAAGGAACGTTATCTCGAAACCTATTGGCGGCGGTTCAAAGACATCTGGGTCCACGGCGACTGGGCAATGCGCGACAAAGACGGCCACTGGTTCATTCTCGGCCGCAGCGACGACACGCTCAAAGTCGCCGGCAAACGCGTCGGCCCGGCCGAGGTCGAGAGCATTCTCGTCTCGCATCCAGCCGTTGTTGAAGCCGCCGTTATCGGCGTGCCAGATGAGAAAAAAGGCACTGCGATGGTCGCGTTCGTAGTGCCGAACGCGGACGCGCCTGTCCGCATTAGCGTCGCTTCGACGCGAACGTTGGCGGATGATCCCGAAGTTGTTTTCGCCGGAGGAACCGCCGATGCGGACAAGAGTGTCCGCTCTCCGTCGCTCGAAGACGAGTTAAAAGCCTTGGTCGCAAAAGACATGGGCAAGCCGTTGGCTCCGTCAAGGATCCATTTCGTCTCCGCCCTTCCAAAAACCCGCAACGCCAAAGTGATGCGCCGCGTTATTCGCTCCGCTTATCTCGGCGAAGATCCGGGCGACCTTTCATCGCTCGAAAATCCGTCCGTGGTCGAGGAGATTCAGCGATCGAGACCGTTGATCGTAGAATGAGGCCTGGCAAGTCCGTTCAGCGACGATCTTGCATTCGCGGTTATAAAAATGTGGTGCGGCTTGTGATTCTGGATATCACAAGCCGCAGATTGTTTTTGGAAGGAATTCCTGAAGGTAACGCGGAGTAGATAGGCAAAAGGCGGTAGTTATTTGGTTGGAAATGTGCTGGCGAACAAACTTCTCCGCTTATCTGTTCGTCTGCACGGAAACTTTTTCCTTCGGCCGCCGAAGCCCAAATTTTCGGACCTCGCGAGCGACCGTGTCTGGATCATTTTTCAAGTAATGTATCTGCTCCTGAAGAGCAAGATTGTTCGTGGTAATGCTCTGTATCCGCTGTTCCAGCAACTCGTTCTCGGCGGCTTCACGGCCAAACTGCGAAAATGCCCGATAGTTGATCGTCACACAAAGCATTAGTGTAAGCGTCAGAATTATCCCGATGCCCCACCATTGCGACCTGGGCTTCGCGTCCTTCTTCGATCGACCCTTCTTGTTTCGGTTGATGCTCATTCGTTAGTTCGCGCGGGCCGCAAGATCTCACCCGCCAAGTAAATACTGCTTTCCGCTTTCGAGTAGCGATGCAAGCTCTGTTCTGTCCTCGCTTTCCGCGTAGATACGGACCATTGGTTCCGTGCCCGAAGGCCGCATCAGCATCCAACTTCCATTCTCAAACATGAATTTGACCCCATCCATTCGGTTGACCGAAGCTATCCTTCGGCCTCCAATCTCTTCCGGCTCGCGGGCCAGCTTTTCCTTCAGCTTTGCCGCAACATCGTCGGTCAATCTCACGCCGATCCTACCCGATTCGAGCCGTCCAACGCGTCCGTAAAGATCATCAAGCTGCTCCGTCAAACTCGCCCCACGGACAGCAACCGCCTCGGCCGCCAGCAGACAGGCCAGCAGGCCGTCTTTTTCGGGATAGTGCCCTCGGATCGATAACCCGGCCGATTCTTCGCCGCCCAGAATTATCTCGTCCCTATTTATCAATTCACCGATGAATTTAAAACCGACCGGCGTTTCATAAAGCTTTAATCCGCGTGCCTCCGCAACCCTGTCAACCATGTGTGTCGTCGCTACGCTGCGGGCAACACCGTTGGTCCATCCACGGCTCTCGGCAAGGTAATCGGTCAAAAGAGCTATCAAGAGGTTTGGCTGAATGATCTCGCCGTTTCGATCGATCACGCCAAACCGGTCACCGTCACCATCCGTCGCAAGGCCAAGCGTTAGCCCGCCGTCAACAACCTTTTCTCTGAGCTCGGCCAATTGGGCTTCGCCGGGTTCGGGCGACCTGCCGCCAAACGTCACATCGCGCCAATCATGAAGCGTCTCCACCTCAAGTCCTGCGTCTCTCAAACACCGATCGAGATATCCGCGGCCGGTTCCCCATAACGGGTCGTATGCATATCGGCCGCCTGCTTGTCCGATCGCATCGAACCGGATCTTGGATCGAAGATCCTCCAAATACGAAGGCTGCGGATCAAGATCCGATATCTCTCCGCTCTCCGACGTTTCCACCGCCGAACCTTCTGCGATCAGGGCCTCGATCCGCTGGGTGACCTCAGGCAAAGCCGGCGCGCCGTCCGCAGTGGAAAACTTGATCCCCTGATACTCGGGTGGGTTATGCGAGGCCGTAAAGTTGATGCCGCCCAACGCACTATTCGAACGAATTGCAAAGGACATCGCGGGCGTGGGTACCGGCCCGGTACACTTCAGAACGCGGAACCCGTTCTTCGCGGTTCGTCGAGCTGCCAACTCGACAAACTTCTCGCCCATGAACCGCGTGTCACTTCCGATCACAAGCATTCCCTCGCTGGAAAGACCACCTGATTTCAAAGAGCTACATATCGCATCAATTACCAGTTCGACATTCGAATACGTGAATTGGTCGGCAATTATTGCCCGCCAACCCGATGTGCCAAACCGAATCGACATAGTTTCATCCGATGCCGGGCTGGAACGAACAACCGATCAAACCACCCCGCGGCTAGCGAACTAAAAAATTGAAATCTTGAAAGCCGATCTACTGATGCGTGACCAAAATCCCTTGGAGGTACCCAAATTCCCTTGAGTTGGGAAAAGGTACCATAACTCCCAACAACCTGTAAAGAGGAATTGAATATCGCTAAGCTATTTTATTTCAATATTTTATTTTCTATTCTCTAATGTATGACCTAAATCAAGTGCTTAATGTGTACAAACGGTGTACGATTTAAGTAGTAAGCCCTCGGCCGCACGATTTCATGACCTATCGGGATCGCATGATCGGCTGTTTAAGCAGATTTTCATCTTGGCATTTAAGCGCATTATTAATCGTGCTTGCGACTCCCGCGCGAGGCTCCGTCAATCTGATCAATCGAGGGCCGCAATAGTGTGTCAAAAAGCCCATAAACCATGAGACCTGTTCCCGTGCGTCTTTTTGACCCAAAGCCTGATATCTGTCGCGACGGCCGCAACTGCGGCCAATGTTGGGTTTAACTCGTATACAGAGTCTGGCATTCAAGTTGCGTAAAGAATGGTTGCGCTTTTTCCCCAAAAACCGCCGGCGTTCTCATTTAAGTTGGCAGACAACATTCAGTTTTACCTTGAATTAGGCCGGCATTGATCCGTGGAGAGGAATTTTATATGAGACCAATCAAGCACTTTGAGAAAGGGCTTACTTACATTGCGGCCGGAGCGTTTAACGCGGTCCGCTCGGTGAACCAATTCAAGCCGAATCCGTCGTTCATACCAAAATGGTCGGACAAGCCGACGTTGAAATCGTGGCAGAAGTCGAAGCCGACGCTTGGTTTTCCGCGTCAAACGGACTCGCTTTGCCCGAACTGTGTGATCGAGGCCCGCGAGGAGATCCTTGCCGGCAAACGAGATGTATCGACTTTGATCAATGAGAAGGTGGGCGAGATCAAGGCACAGATCATAGAGCGTGATGGGCAGATCTGGATGGTAAAGGATTGCCCGCAGCACGGCCATTTCGAGGACCTGATGGCGATCGATTCCGGATTCCTCAAGCACATAGAATCGCTGTTCCCGGGACGCGACATCGACGCTCACAACGACGAGAAGCTGCACAACCACGGCTCGTCCTCGGTCAAGTATGGCCGCGGTGCGGTGCTCACGGTTGACCTGACAAATCGCTGCAACATGATGTGCGACCCGTGCTTCATGGATGCGAACCAGGTCGGTTTTGTCCACGAGCTTTCGATGGAAGATGTTACCGAGATCCTGGACAACGCGATCCAGATCAAACCGCGGCGTCAAATGTCGGTACAGTATTCGGGCGGCGAGCCGACGCTTTCCCCACACTTTATCGATGCGATCAAATACGCCCGAAAGGTCGGTTACAACTCGGTCCAGGCGGCAACCAATGGTATCGAGTTCGCAAAGAGCAAGGAGTTCTGTAAAGAAGCGGCCGAAGCCGGGCTCCGCTTTGTTTATCTGCAGTTTGACGGTATCGGCAACGATGCGAATTCGCACCGGCAGATCGGCAACCTGTTCGATGTAAAGTTGCGTGCGATCAACAACCTTCACGAAGCCGGCGTCGATATCATCCTTGTGACCACGCTGGTCAACGGCATCAATAACGATCAGGTAGGGTCGATCATTCGCTTTGCGCTGGAGAATCCGAAGAAGATCTCGTTCATTTCGTTCCAGCCCGTCTCGTTCACCGGCCGCGACGAACATATCACGGAACAGCGTCGGCTGCAGCAGCGTTACACGCTCTCGCACATGGCACTGGATGTGAAAAAGCAGCTTGGCATCACCGAGCCGACACGCGATTGGTTCCCGCTTTCGCTGATGGGCGCCTTCGCCGATTTTGCCGACGTGGTGCACGGCCCCGAGGCCGAATGGGGACAGGTCAGCTGCGGCTGCCACCCTAATTGCGGCGTGGGCACGGCAGTGATGATCAACAAGGAGACCAAGGAGATGGCTCCGGTGCCGCAGTTCCTGAACATCAAAGGGCTGGTCAAGGATATGCAGCACATCACGGACACCAACCGCGGCAAGTGGTTCTCGAACATCATGATGGGCCTTGCCCTTCTCAAGAACTACAACCCGTACGGTGCACCGAACTCGCTGACGCTTGGAGGCATTTTCAGGAAGTTCGACAAATCGTTCGGCCTTTCGGGTAAGAACTACGGCAAGGTTGACGGTTCACGGACGATGGAGGATATCGAACTGCGGCGTTCAGATCCGTGGAACTTCCTCTTTATCGCGGGAATGTGGTTCCAGGACCTGTTCAACTACGACTTCCGCCGCACGGAGATGTGCATCATTCCGTACGGCACGCAGGAAGGCGAAATTTCGTTCTGCGCGTACAACACCGGCATCGGCTGGCGTAACATCATTGAGCACATGCACCAAAACGCCACCGTCGCACAATGGTACAAAGATCACGGCCGTCACGAGGTATTCGCTCGCGGCAAAGAGGTCGAGCTGGAAGACAAGTCGCACGACCTGACGCTCAATGCCGTTGACCTCACGCGTCCCAACAAGCCGCATATGGAGGGCCCCAAGACCGCCGCTGAAGAAATGCAGATGATGCGAAAACTTTATCAGCAGATGGTAATGGAAAAGAACCAGATCAAGGGCGACTCGCTCGTCCAGATCGGCGGTATCAAACGCGAGAAAAAAGAAAAGGCCAAAGAAATGGCCGTCGCGGAATAGATCCGGATTATCTATTGTAGTAGGATCTCAAGGCTCCGGTTCGCCGGAGCCTTTTGTTTTGAACTCGCAAAATTGTTCGGCTGACGCCGTCAATAGCAACAGGCGCAAGCCTGGGAGGTTAGTATGCGGCTTACCATCGTTATAGGATTGATCAACTCAGGCTGGACGGGTTGGTCGGATTCTATCGATCGTTTTAGTAGGATCTCCCGAGAGATCTGATCTGCGCGCGAGGAGGCCACGCGCCTTCCCCTCCGCTGCTCCAAAAACGCAAAACTTCTCGTCGGCTCCGTCAAATCGACACGATCAATTCGGGAACACCGGTACTTTAGAAGAACAACGATGCCTCAACAAACGAAAACGGCGGTAGTGATTATTCTCGTCCTGATATCATCGACATTCATTTCACTGTTCGTTTTGTTCATTTCTTATCTAATTGATCGGTATCGAAGGTCGAGGGTCCGCGGGGTCGCGGCAGCAAATGGCTGGCGGTTCATTGACAAGGTAAAGCGTGGGACCTTGTTTAGACGCGTTCCGGCGATCCCGAACAGAAAACTTACAAATGTGATCGTCAGGAAAGAATTCGGATGTACGATCCTGTTCTTCGATTACCCATCCGGCAGATACGGTGCGTCGCGGGTTGTCACCGTTTCAGAGCATTTGAAATTTCCGCCCTTCACGATCACGCCTCGCGGCAAGCTTCGACTTTCATGGGAGCCCGAGGTAGCCTTTCCGCATTCACCCCGATTTGCGTCCGCCTTAAAGGTCCATAGCAAGTATGCGAACGAAGTTAGACGCGTTCTTTTGCCTGCGGCCGCTGATCACATTGCAAAATGCGGGAACATATGGCTCGACGCGGAAGGCAATTCATACTTTTCCGAGATCATCATCGCCGGAAAGATGCGGGTCGCCTCGATCAAGCTTTTGATGGATCAGCACGCCTACATACACTGGGCCCTCCTGCAAAAACGATGAGTTCCCGGACCGTCCCCGCCCGATGAGCGCTCGATCCCATTTCAGTATCATATTGGATGTAATCTGAGCTTGCGCCGCGGCGTGAATTATCGTTTAATACTAGTTTGCCTTTTGGGGCATCATTCTTGGCCGAGAGGAGGTGAGAAAAGCAAATGGCATATATTACGGTAAACAATAATGAATCGATCGAGAGCGCTCTGCGGCGGTTCAAGCGCAAGGTTATCAGCGAAGAGATAATCAAGGATCTGAAAAAGCACGCTCACTTCATTCCGCCGGGACAGAAGGCGAAATTGAAATCGGTCAATGCTCGCAAGCGTAACAGGCGGCGATTTCGCTCGCAGCGGCCGATGGGTCCGGGCCCGGGACGCCCAGGCCCTGGAAGCAGCGGGCCAGCGGGCCGGTAAGATATTCAAGGTCTAGATCAAAAGGTGGAAAGGTCGATCTGCATGTGAATGATGCGTTTGGGCCTTTCCGCTTTTTTGTGCTTATCGGGTTAGATAAGTCAACTAACCGTCTCATTCAAGAATTTTTGTATGGCTGACGAGCGGCCCAGGATATTGATAACGAACGACGACGGCATCCACGCCGAGGGCATCATTGTGCTCGAGGCCGCGATGCGTGACGTCGGTGACGTGTATGTCGTGGCACCGGAAAGCGAGCAAAGCGGTGCTTCGCACAGCCTTACGCTATCGCGGCCGCTGCGGATAAGGCAGATCGACGAGCGGCACTGGACGGTTGACGGCACGCCGACCGACTGCGTAACCTTCGCGCTGAACCAGAT
>WBZY01000300.1_pt1 | contig 40564 bp, 36 predicted proteins | sample 5204191 | NCBI WGS metagenome assembly WBZY01 (sample SAMN12344363, study PRJNA552823) | activated sludge metagenome | biome: Activated sludge suspended growth; feature: Anammox Sidestream; material: Wastewater; isolation source: activated sludge from anammox sidestream of wastewater treatment...
GGCTCATGTACTCAAGGCTTGAGTGCATGCGCTGTTGGTTGTAGATTGCATCGATGAAATGCTCCAGCGATGCTTGGGCTTCGAGGAAGGACCCATAGCGGTTGCGGGGCTGATGGCGAGAATACTATTGGGTCGACCAAGTGGTCAGGGTGAGGGCGCCCGGGCTTCTTCTTACCGGTACGTCCTTTACTGTTCTCCGGGCAGGGGGTCTCCCAATCCTCCCGGACAAACGGCACGGTCAGCCGCCTGTCAGGGCCACCCGTCATCCCCACAGGGGGCATGGTCGGCAGGCTCCCGATGCACGGTCTACGGACGGAGAGGAGAGGATTTCTCCCGTAGGCTAACGGGCGAAGGGATCGCCGCCGCTCGCGCTGCTCGGACCCGGGCGATGTCTTCTTGGCTAACCGCCCGCTGAAACGACCGGTAACCGGCCAGTTTGAACCCATGCTTGTTGGCCCACCCTTGCGTTTCCTTGACTTGCTCAACGCTCACATCCTTGCCGAGGGTGTAGTTCTCCAACCGTCCTTCGAGCGCCAGCATCATGGTTTCGCACATGCAGGCGTAAGCGGTTTTCGGGGGAAACCCAAAGTCCATGCCGAAGTCCACGTCGCCGGGCACGGAAACGACCCCGCCTTCGATCAGGAGCACGTCCGGCCTCTGGCCCACAACTTTGGCGCTGACATCTCGGGGGCGGGCCACATCGCATACGACGCTGCCGGACTTGAGGTGGTGGGGTTGAATGATCGCGGCATCGCTCGAAGTCACCGTGATGACCGCGTCGGCCTCGACCAGCCTCTCCAAGTCCGTGGTCGGTTCCGAGTGCGGGATCTCTTCCGCGAGGTCGCGCGTGCGGCTGGGATCGCGTCCGATCAGGATCACCCGCTCGAAGGTCGCCGAAAGGATGCGGGCGCAAGTCTTCCCGATAGAGCCAGTGGCGCCGACGACGGCCAGCGTCGAGGAACTGGCCTCGATGCCGACCTGTTTGCAGGCGTCCAGCGTGCCTTCGATCGCCGTCGCCACGGTGTAACTGTTGCCCGTCGTCACCGGAATGGGAGAACGCTTCGCCACAGTAATGCCTCCGTCGCCGGCGACCGCAGTGAAAGCTCCCAGCCCGATGATTTCCGCGCCTTGGCGATGGGCGATTTCGCAGCTCTCTTGGAGGCGCTGGTACACGAGTTCGAGGGGAACTCCGCCTGAGAGTTGGCGGGGGGTCAACGGGCAGCCGATGAACCAACCCTTGAGCCCCTCGCCCGTCAGCGACCGAACCCCCTTGATCTCACTCAAAACCATGGGGCTTTTCGCCTTCAGGAACGCCTCGACAAGCGAAAGGGGGAGAAACCGCGCGACCGGGTACTTCCGCGCGACATCGTTCACGGAAAGCGGGTGGATGATGAATGCAAAGGTTCGCAAACCGTTGAGACTCCCAGTGCCTATTCTACATCTACGGTTCGGGGGGCTGCTCCGAGTCTCCCGATAGGTCGAGTACGGTCGGCTTCCAATCAAGGCGCTTCAACACGTCGAGGATTTCACTCTCGGCGATGTCCTCAGGGCGCTTCCCCAGCAAAGCCACGATCACCCCCTCCATCACGTTGGTCGCAAACGTCTCGCCGCCCATGACCGGAGTCGTCGCGATCAGGCGTTCGACTCCCGCCGCTTTGAACCAGGCGATGGTGTCTTTGCGGAGGGTTTGCGTGAGGATCGTCTTGCCGTCGAGCCGGTCAGGGGCGTACCGTTTGATGAAGTGCGTGTCGCCTGCGATGAAGGTGGCTTCTTGAAAAGCCCAGCCGAACTTCGGCGTTCGCTTTTCCTGCTTTTCGCCCGTCGGATAGAACCACTGGAACGGGAGTTTTGTGAGGATCGGCAAGAGGAGTGAACCGATCCAGCGAACCGTTCGATACGATCGAATCCGGATCGGCAGCCCGACCCCAAACATCAGGTCCCCGTATACGACGTTGGGACAGACCTCCGCAAGCGCTTGAGCCATCCCAAAGCGATCGACTGCCGAGACGAGCAAGGCCCTTTGCCGAGCGAAGTCCACTACACCGGAATTCTGCAGTTCGAGAATCGCCTCTCGTTCGAGGGTGTGCTTGAGGCCGCTCCCGTCGACGACCGGAGTCGCTTGGACCTTCTTAACGATGTTGAGGATTTGGCGAAAGGCATAGCGTCTCTTGTCGACGACGACGTAAATGTCCGCGCCGCCCACCCCGAGGGCATCCACCTTACCTTCGAGGTCGAGGAACATCTGAGCGAACCGTGCCATATCGCCATCGGTGCCGATTCGTTCGATGCGAAACTGCTGGCCGAGGATTTCCACCTCGTGGGTTTTGTTGCCCTTGCTCGAGCCCAAGCTGACGGAGACGACTCTTTTCAACTCGCGATACGCTCAAACAACGGCGACGGCCTCGATCTCGACGTCCACGGCTTTCGGCAGGCCCGCGACAGCAACCGTCGCGCGAGCCGGGGGCTCTTCGGGGAAGTATCCTGCGTACACCTCGTTGACCTTCGCGAAGTGGTCCATCGAACTCAGGAAGATCGTCGTTTTGACCACGTTCCTGAGCGAAAGGCCTTCCTTGGCGAGAACGGCGGAGAGATTCTCGAGGACCTGGCGCGTTTGGTCTTCGATCGAACCCCCGACAAGCTCGCCGGAGGGTAGCAGCGGGATTTGGCCGCTCAGGAACACGAACTCGCCCTGAGCTCGAACGGCTTGGCTGTAGGGGCCAATCGCCGCCGGGGCGCTATCTGTGGAGATCACCTTTCGGTTCATGGCAGGCAGAATACCATCGCTCATCGACCGAACTCTTGACGTTTTCGGATACGATCTATTCGAAGGGATCGGGCCGCGCTCCTGGTTCGCTTTTTTGGGGAACCTAGCGCGAAATCGGAACGCCAAACGTCCCAAGGGAGAAAGCGATGAACTCGTTGGCGATCGTGGCATTGGCGCTGTTTGGGGGGCATGGAGAAACGCCCGCCGCTCCCGCTGCCCCTTGGCAGTTGAAGGCGCTACCCGGGCACTTCGGTCCAGAGGTCATGCGCGGCGCGCTCCTTAGAGCGGGGTTCTCAAGCCCCGCGATCGATGCGGTCGTCGCGTCGGCTCAGGAGTCTTGGTTTGCCGACCACAGGTGGAGCCCGACGCGGGGCTTCGAGCCGGTGAGCGCGGAGGCCGCAGTTCGCTCGTGCCTAACGATGGGACGTCGAAGCGCGCGCGATACCTTCGCCGGCGTGCTTTCGGTTCTCAAGAGCCAGCGGGACGTAACGGTCCGCGCGGTCCGGGCCGAAAAGTACGACGAGGCTTTTCGATCCGTCGGGCTGCAGTTGAGAACCCTCGTCGCGTTCTTCGCCCACTCGAATTTCGCAGCCCTGTCTCTCGAAGAGCGCCGGTCGCTGCACAAAGCGCTCAAGGACCTTTCGGGGACGCCTCCCGAGAGTCTCCGGATCGCTTCCTCAGGTCAGAGCGAATACCCGTTGGCTTTTCACGATAAGTCCACTCCCACTTCGAGCCCCGACGCCGAGGCCGTAACGAACACAATTTCAGGGTACGAGCTCTCCAAGTCGGCCGCTTACGCAGCCTCGGATGCGCTGATCGAGGAACTAAGAGCCTATTTCGACAAAGACGGCATGGGCCAGCGGTGGCAATCTTGGAAGACGCATCGCTGGGGCATGGCTCCAAGTCAGAGCCTATTCGCCGAACCTGCTATCCGGAGGGGAGCGCGCGATGCTGCCTTTGCTTGGGTGCTGGTCGGCCCCGGCGAAAAACTTCAACTGAGAAACCCGTTCGACACCGCCCTTTCGTTCCAAGTCCTCGATACACAAGATGTCGGCAAGGTCGAGCCGGGTGAGGTGGCCGATATCCCCAAGGACGCATATCGACTGATGATCACCACCGAGCCTTTGGGCACTCTGATCGTCGTTGTGCCTCATACGTCGAATCGGAAGGAGTTCGCGGGACCAAGCGTCAGCGCCTTCCGAGTGGGTGAGCTTGGGTCGGAAGAACTCCCCGTGTTCGGGTCGGGAACCAGCGCCCTCGTTTGGGTCGAAGGCTCCGCTGGACCGGGCCAGGAATTCGGGCTGAGGTACGTTGGCGGGCGCGGCGTCGAGAGCGTTGCGGGGGCTGCCGTTCTCCTTGCCGTGGTGGACGCTGCGGGCCGCGTTCGCGAGAGCCTGGTGCAGTTTCAGGGGGCTGACGTTTCGAACGAGGTGGCTGAAGCCCAAATCGTGGTCGTGGACTCCTCTGGCCAAGCCCTCGCCGCCAAGCCCGTGCCGACGTACTTTGCGGGAGTGCGAATGGCGCTTTCCCCAGAATCCGGCGAACCGGGCTCGAAGGCGACGATTCGGCTCGACGTGACGGCTTATCGCAAGGCCATCGCAGCGGAGCGGGCGCTCGTGGGTCATGGCGATTGGAGGCTGGCGCTGGACTACGTAGACTCGGGAGGGGTTCAGGGGCCAGCGACGATTCCGTTTCCTGAGTCTGGTGTCGTCGAATTCGAGGTCGTTCGAGGGTCGATGCCGGGCCTGTTTTCGGTGAGCGTGAAACCGGTGCCGCATTCGGAGATCGAAAGTGAGTCGACATGCTCCGGTGGATGGGTCAGCATCCGCGGCGCCCGCTCGTCACTTTCGCCGCACCCCCGAAAGAGCCTGCCGGGTTGTCCGTTCTGCGGAGGCTTGCCGTTCGAACTCGGTGGAGCGAAGCCAACAACCTGCCCAGGCGGGAGCTTCTTCGACTCCCGTCGCGGCCATGTCTTTGTAGGCGCCCACGGCTGGGGATCGCAACGAACTTGCCGGATATGCCGTTAGGCACTCTGCCATACTGAGCCCATGCTGAAAGTCGAGTCTGACGGCCCCGTCTTGCGTTTAACGCTCGCCCGGCCGGAGGTTCGCAACGCCTTCAACGACGAGTTGATCGCCCTTCTGACTGAGGCGTTCACTCTTATGGCCCGAGGCTCTCGCGTCGTGGTATTGCAGGGCGAGGGCAAGGTGTTTTCGGCGGGAGGCGATCTCGAATGGATGCGCCGCGCGGCGAATTACACCGAAGACCAGAATTTCGAAGACGCCCTTTCGCTGGCTCGACTCTTCGAGAGCATCGCCAGGTGCCCTGCGGTGGTGATCGCCCGGGTTCATGGAGCGGCGTTTGGAGGAGGGGCTGGCCTTGTGGCCTCGTCCGACATCGCCATCTGCGAACCGGCAACCAAGTTTGCCTTCAGCGAGGTCAAGCTCGGATTGCTTCCTGGGACGATTTCGACCTACGTCATCCCAAAGATCGGAGCGGGACATGCGCGAGCCCTGTTTGCGACAGGCGAGACGTTCGACTCGGAACGCGCCCTCCGCATGGGGTTGGTGCATGAGGTCGTGGCCGCCGACGAACTCGATGCAGCGGTCGACCGCAAGATCGACGCGGTGTTGTCAGCGGGCCCCTTGGCTGTTTGGGGCGCGAAGCGGTTAGTTTTGGAGTCCCCGGTCCCCATCGAGGACTCGGCGAGGAGGCTGGCGAAAGCGCGGGCCTCAGAAGAGGGCCGTGAGGGCGTCGCCGCCTTTCTCGAAAAGCGCCCCGCAACCTTTGTCGTCGAAAGGAACCCTGACGAAGCGAAGTCCTAGGGGCGCCGCAAGCGAAACCGATGATTCGAAAGCTGCTCATCGCCAACCGTGGAGAGATCGCCGTCCGGGTGATTCGTGCCGCGAGGGAATTGGGGATTCGCACCGTCGCCGTCTTCAGCGATGCGGACGCGGGCGCGCCTTTCGCGCTTCTTGCGGACGAATCTCGGTATCTTGGCCCTCCAGAGCCGCGTTCCAGCTACCTCAATATCGATAAAATTGTGGCTGTAGCGAATGAAGTAGGCGCGGATGCGATTCACCCCGGCTACGGCTTTCTTTCCGAGCGGCCCGAGTTCGCGAGGGCTTGCGAACAGGCTGGCTTGGTGTTTGTCGGGCCGACGTCCGAGGCGATGCGCCAACTGGGGTCGAAGCTCGATGCCAAGCGACTCGCTGTAGCTAACGGCGTTCCCATCGCCCCGAGCTTTTTCGAGTCTGAAGCTTCCGAAGAGGACCTCAAGGCAGCGGCCGGATCGATCGGATACCCGGTGCTCCTCAAGGCCGCCGAAGGGGGAGGCGGCAGGGGGATGCGGGTCGTCGAGACCCCCGAGGACTTTGATTCCTCGTTGCGGCTCGCGCGCGAAGAGGCAAGGAACGCTTTCGGCGACGACACGATGATCGTCGAAAAGCTGATCGAAAAGCCACGACACGTCGAAGTGCAAGTTCTCGCTGACCGGAGCGGCCGAGTTGCGGCGCTCTTTGAGCGGGAATGTTCGATTCAACGGCGTCACCAAAAGCTGATCGAAGAATCGCCCTCGCCCGCCGTTGAGGCGAAGGAAGGCCTTTGGGAACGGCTCCGCGACGACGCCATCAAGCTCGTTCGTGCGGTTGGATACACCAACGCGGGGACGGTCGAGTTCATGATCGACAAGGCGTCCGGCCAGCACTTCTTTCTTGAAGTGAACGCCCGGATCCAGGTCGAGCATCCGGTGACGGAAGCGGTCACGGGGGTCGATCTCGTTCAATGGCAGCTTCGGATTGCTGCGGGCGAGGAGCTAGCGCTCAGCCCCCAACTGATGGCTGGCGACAGGTCCGCCCTGGTCGGCCACGCGATCGAAGCGCGGGTCGTCGCGGAGGCGCCCGAAAAGGGCTTTCTCCCTTCGACTGGGCGGATCGTCGGGTGGCTCCCGCCCGCGGGGGCTTTCGTTCGCGTGGACTCTGGACTCCAGGCTGGATGTGAGGTCACCCGATTCTACGATTCGCTGATCGCCAAGGTGATCGCGCACGGAGCGAACCGGGAAGAAGCCCGCTTGCGACTCATCCACGCCCTCGAGGACTTCCACATTCTGGGAGTTCGGACGAATATCGAGTACACACTAGACGTACTTCGTCACTCCGGTTTTGTGTCTGGGCGGTTCGATACGGGTTTTTTGGGAGCGGAATTCGCCGAGTGGCAGCGATCGGGCGAGACCCCTCCCGAACTCGGCGCGCTGGTGGCGGCCGCCACCTCCCCCTCGGTCCAGGGCGCGCCCTCCTCGCGCCCCTCGAGAAGTTGGGACAGCTCGGACGGTTTCCGCAACGTCCGATCCTAAGCCCGTATTCCGTCAGATTCCCTTCACAGGACGACGTTGTTGATGTCGGCGATGCAAGTCCCGGGGACCCCGTGCATGTCCCCAAAGTTCGGCGACGAACCCGGGTGACCCACGCATTCGAAGTCCTGTTCTCGCTTCGGATAGTCCACGATCCCGCACTCTCGCAACTTCGCGAGCGGGACGCGCACCTTCCAGTCGTAGTAATAGGGCCGGCTGGAGTATTGCGAAGAGTAATTGGCGCAACCCGCGACCACCTGGCCGCCCCGAGGCAGCGCGTTGTACTGGTAGGACTTCGCGTGGCCATCCATGAACGAGAAGATCATCGTGTTTCGGTGGCGCGGCCAAACTTCCCATTTGAACCAGTAGTCGATCCAGCCACCGATGGTCTCCGTGCTGTTGAATCGCCGAGGAAAGTAGCCATCCGTGTACGCAATGGTCTCCGATGCGAAGGGAAGGATCGATTCGTAAACGGGCGGATGCCAGCGCGCGAACCCGAAGGGCGAGGGGTTGAGCGCCATCCCGAACACTCCGAGATTCCAAGTGTAGGAGTTGTAACGGAACTGACCCGCAGGCACGCATTGCGAGCAACGAGTTCGGATGAACGCAAAAAGGCTCTGGCCGAAGCCCCCGGTTGGCCAATCCCCTGTGTAGTCCTGCCCGAGGGGCGACTTAGGATACGAAGCGCAGTTGATGAGGTCTTGGTTCTTTCGATAGGGCGCGGTCAGATCATGGACGAACGCAATCGTGCGCGTCGGCGAGTTGTAGCTGATCCCTGTCGGCGCGACGCCATCGGCATCGGTCATGTACATCAGCGTCGAGAGGATCAACTGCTTTTGGTTGCTCAAGCAGGACGTCTTCTTCGCCGACTCCTTCGCCTGCGCAAAGACGGGAAACAGAATCGCTGCGAGAATCGAGACGATGGCGACGACGACGAGCAGTTCGATCAGCGTAAAGGCGCGATGCGCTGAGTTCATGTTGGACTCCCTCCCAAGATGTCTTGGTATGAGTGTACAAAAAAGTACACGGAAAGTCCAGTACTTTCTTGAGGGGGAATCAGTGCGTGACGCCGGGAATGCCCGGTTCCGTGAGTTTGGACGGATCGAGCGCCTTGGCAAGGGTGTCCTCGTCGAGGAGCCCCAGTTCTCGAACGACCTCTGGGATGGTTTTGTTTTCGGCGAGGGCACGCTTGACGACGTCGGCCGCGGTCTTATATCCGACATAGGTGTTGAGAGCGGTAGCCAAAGAAGGTGAGATTTCTGCGTAATACCTGCACTTTTCTTCGTTGGCGCGAATCCCCACTAGGCAGTTGTCGGTAAATGTGTTCAGGGTATTGGTCAAAACTTGCAGACTGAATTGTGCGCTGAAGGCCATGCTGGGCATCATGACGTTCAGTTCGAGTTGACCCGCTTGCACGCAATAGTCCAAGGCTTGGCACTGTCCCAAGACCTGAAAGAGTACAAGGTTCAGGTTTTCCGCCATAGACGGATTAACCTTTCCAGGCATGATGCTCGAGCCCGGTTGGACGGAGGGAAGGACGATTTCGGCGATGCCCGTGAGAGGGCCGCTGCAAAGAAGCCGAAGGTCGTTGCTTATCCGGGTGAGCTCGAGGCAAAAGAGCCGCAGCGCCGCGGCGAGCGCGGACATCGCCAACTGGCATTGCATCGCCTCGATCAGGTTTTCCGCCGGGCGGAATGGGATTCCTGTGTACTGGGCCAGTCCTTGCACCACACGAAACCGGTATTCGGGATGGGTGTTGAGGCCGGTGCCGACCGCGCTGCCGCCGATGCCGAGCTCTTCGAGTTCGTACGCGGCGTGGTCGAACCATCGCCTGGCGCGTCGCAAGCTGTCGGAGTACCCCTTGAACTCTTGGCCCAGTCGGATCGGCACAGCGTCCTGGAGGTGGGTGCGGCCCGACTTTAAGATTCCGTCGAATTCTTGTCCTTTGGCGTCAAACGCTTCGATCATCTTGTCGATGGAAGCGTATAAGTCCACAAGCATAAGACGCGACATAACGCGCATTGCGGTTGGGACCGTGTCATTGGTCGACTGCCCAAAATTGACGTGATCGTTCGGGTTGACCTTCGAGTACAGGCCCTTTTCACCCCCAAGAAGCTCCTCAGCTCGGTTGGCGAGCACCTCGTTGACGTTCATGTTAAAGGAGGTCCCCGCCCCCATGTGAAACACGTCCACGGGGAACTGATCCCGCATCTTTCCCGACAGGATTTCGTCGGCAGCTTGGACAATGCACGCCCCGACTTCCTTATCGATCAGGCCGAGCGAAGCGTTTGCCTCCGCGCACATTCGCTTGAGCATCACGAAGGCGTCGATCATCTTGGGGTGTTCGGTGAGGCCCGAGATGGGGAACAGGCGGCGGCTTCGCTCGGCCTGACTTCCCCAATACGCGTCTCGCGGGACTTCCACCGGCCCCAAAGAATCCGATTCGATGCGGTACTCCATTTCAGGCTCAGTTTACCGGTGGCGGGCCTGCCATAATGTCCGCGTGGAGGACTTGGAGCGCCGGTTCGAGGAATTGGCCGACCTGATGGACGAGTTCGGGCTGGTGGAGGCAAAGCTCTCGGGCCCGGACTGGAAGCTGCTGCTGCGCAAAGGGAACGCGACCGCTCCCAGCCCTCCCCTTGCGGTGCCTCAAGCGGGGCCGGAGCCCGCCTTGGCGGAGCCGCTGCAAGAGCCGGAGCCTGAAGTCGAACTGGAAGAAGACGGGGAGCCGATCCTCAGCCCGATGACCGGCGTCTATTACTCCTCGCCAAGCCCCAAAGCGCCTGCGTTCGTTCGTGAAGGACAAGAGGTTCAGGAAGGGGACGTGCTGTGTCTCATCGAGGCCATGAAAGTGTTCAACGAGATCGTCGCTCCTCGCACGGGGATCATCACGAAGGTCCTCGCCAAGGACCAAGACCTGGTGCAAACCGATCAAGAGTTGATGGTTCTCAAGTCGGAATGAACGCGGACGCTTCCTTGTCCGCCGCAGCTTCCCCGTCTCCGATACGCGAGTCCATTCGGGTCGCGCTCTTGGGGCTTGGGACGGTGGGCCGTGGCGTGTTCCGGATGCTGGAAGAGAATTCGGCTTCGATTCGGGCCAAAGCGGGTTTACCGGTGGAACTGGTTCGCATCGGCGTGCGCGACCTCGGCCGGGTCCGGGGCATCGAGTTCCCCCATCTGACCGACGACGCAAGGTCCATTGTGCAAGACCCCGACATCGATGTCGTGATCGAGTTGATCGGGGGCATCGACCCTGCGCTCGATCTTGTGGAAAGGGCTCTCGAAGCGGGCAAGAGCGTCGTGACCGCCAACAAGGAACTGATCGCCAAGCACGGGGGGCGGCTTCTTCGCACGGCCTTTGAGCGAGGAATCGACTTGCACTTCGAGGCGGCGGTGGGCGGCGGGATCCCTCTGGTGCAGCCGTTGAAGCATCAGTTGGCCGGCAACGATGTGGTTCGGCTGATGGGGATTCTAAACGGAACCACGAACTACATTCTCACCCAAATCGCCGAACGCGGGGTTTCCTTCGAAGAGGCGCTCTCCCACGCTCAGGCGTTCGGTTTCGCGGAAGCCGACCCCACGAACGACGTAGAGGCGTACGATGCGGCATACAAGATCGCGATTCTGGGTTCGATCGCGTTCGGCGGGCCGATCCCTGTCGAGCAGGTGTACCGGGAGGGGATTCAGGGCGTTCAGCCCGACGACGTCCACTTTGCTGACGTTTTGGGCTACGCGATTAAGCTCGTGGCGATTTGTGAACCGGGCGCGGGCGGCCGGTCGGTGTCCGCCAGGGTCCATCCATTGCTCGTGCCGAAGGAGCATCCGCTTGCGGGGGTTCGCAATGAGTACAACGCGCTCTGGTTTCAAGGGGACTTCGTGGGGGACGTGATGTTCAGCGGCCGGGGCGCGGGAGCGGAGGCGACGGCCTCGGCGGTCGTGGGCGACCTGATCGACGTCGCCCGAAACCTCAAGATCAAGGGGCCGGGGAGCGTGATTCCTTGGGGCGACCCGATCGAAGTGGAGCCGATCGGCCTAACGCGTTCTTCGTACTACTTGCGGCTGCTGGTCGATGACCGCCCGAAAGTTCTCGGCGAGATCGCGCTCGCGCTCGGGGAACATGGGGTATCGCTCTCAGCGATGGAGATGCGAGTGTTTGACTCCGCGAACCATGTCGGCGAAATCGTGTTCCTTACGCATGAAGTGGAAGAAAGGCTCTTCCAAAGGGCGCTTGCCGATTTGGAGCAGTTGATGGTCGTAAAGAAGGTCTGTAACTGGCTGCGGGTGGTGGAGAAGTGAAGCTCGCTTGCCTTCAATGGGATGTGCGTTTCGGAGAACCTCTCGCGAACGCGGAGCGGGCCGCCCGCGAGTTGGGCCAGCTCGCCTCCGAAGGGGTGGATCTGGCGGTGTTTCCTGAGGCGTTCTTGACCGGGTACGCGGTCGAGAGTCTCGAAGAGGCGCGGGAGATGGCGATTCCGCGCAACCATCCCGCTCTGGAACTCCTGCGGGAGGCCTCGGACCGCGAACGTGTCGGCGCGGTTGTGGGATTCGCAGAGTCCGGGGAGGAAGCGGTGTTCAACGCCGCCACGATTTTCGAACCTGGGCGCTCGCCGAGGTATTACCGGAAGACGCACATGCCGTGTTTGGGCCTCGACCGTTTCGCCGAGCCCGGAGATCGGCTCGAGGTGTTCGAGACTCAGTGGGGGCGGATCGGAGTCCTCATCTGCTTCGATCTTCGGATGCCGGAGCCTTCGCGCGTGCTGGCGCTGAAGGGTGCACAGCTAATTCTCCTCCCGACGAATTGGCCTGAGGGCGCAGAGGCGGGGCCTGGGTTCGTGTTGCGCGCGCGGTGCGCCGAGAACCGCATCTTCATGGCCGGGGTCAATCGCGTCGGAGAGGAAATGGGCTTTCGCTTCATCGGGAGGAGCCTCGTCGCCGATCCTGTGGGCAGAATCCTCGCCAGCGCAGGTGAGGGGGAAGAAAGGCTGATCGTCGACCTCGATTTGGCTGAGGCCGACGTGAAACGAAACGTGATCGTGCCGGGGAAGTTCGAGACGGAGGTCCTAGCGGCCCGCCATCCCGAACTCTACGGCCCGATTACCGATGAACTGCCCGGTTAGGACTTGGCCGCAGCCATCGCGAACTGCACGGTCGAGGTACCCAGTTGCTCCATGCCCGGAACGTTGGACGCCGTGCCTTCCAATTTGATGAGTTTTGACGAGGAAACCTCAACGAAAGTGGTCATATTGACGTCCATCGGCGGTTGTCCCTCGGTGGTTACCAAGGCGAGCTTGGAGAGGAGCTTCGCTTTGCCCTCAGTGATGCTTTCGAGCTTGACTGTTCCCTTTACCGATTGTTTAGGGTTTGCCGGGTCCTTGTAGTCGATATCGTAGGTTTGCCCGACGGTAAGGGGCTTGTCCATACCTGCCGTGGCAAATCGCATGAAACCGAGGTTCATGCCCATCCCTGAGCCGCCCGACATTCCGCCTGCCGAGAGGATCGCGCCCGACTTCGAGACCTTCGTAATCATGGTGACATCCTGCGCAGGCGTGGGCATCTCCTGCCCGTTCATGGCCACTTTCATCCCGCTAATGATCGTTTCGAGATCGGCGTCACCGTTCTCGTAAACCTTCTTCACGACGGCGTTCTGATTCATCAGGATGTCGATACTGCCGAAGTTGGACTCCATGGAAAGGGTGAGCTTGAACGCCTCCTTCTCGCCTTCGACGTACTTACGCTCGAACTTGAATGTGCTTTGGCCAGCAAGGGCGACGGTTGCGGCGAACACCGCGACAAGAGCTCCGAAATGGCGCATGATTGACCTGACTCCTTGCCCCAGAAACAGGGGCGCTCGATAAGTGTATCCGAATGCTCAAACGCCCGACGCCGGGCTGAGGTTTCCTCGATCGAGCGCTGGAATGGGTTCAGGGGAAAAGTAGGGTACAAAGAACCATTCGCCGACCTGATCGGTCGAACTCATTGTGCCGCCCATGATGTGCCGCCTGATTCGCCGTTTCGCGCTGGGGCTTGCTGCCTTGGCGTCCACCTTGCTGTTCCTTTCGATTGCGAGTTGTGGCGGCGGAGGCGGCGCGGGCGGCGGCGGTGGAGGAGGGGGCACGATCACCGTCACGCTCACTCCAACCACGGCGACCGTGGCGCTCAATGGGCAAGTGCTCTTCACCGCGACCGTTACGGGGGGAACTCCCACCGACGTGACGTGGACGGCCACCTCGGGCACGATCGCGCCGACCGGGCCGAACACGGCGACCTTTACCGCGCCCGGCTTCGCGACGACGAGCACGATTCGCGCCACGAGCGTTGCCGACCCGACCAAGTTCAAGGAGGCGACGGTCACTACGATCCCGAACGGGAGCCTTCCTCCCAACCGAATCTTCTACGGTGAGGGTACGGGCTCCGGAACGGACGTGTTTCATGTGGCCTCAGATGGGTCCGACAAGACGCTCTTTTTGTCGCTTCCGGCGAACATTCCCACCGCAACATCGAATCCGGCAGGGACGCTTTGGGCGTTCTTCTATACGCCTGACCCCCTTGCGGCCGATCCCGTTTACGATGTCTATGTGAACTCTTCGCCCTCATTCGCCGGAGCGACGCGACTTACGACTCAAAGCTACATTTATTCGGGAACGATCCAGTTCACGGGCGACGGATCGAAGATCGTGTTCACGGCCTCTTCGAGCGAAGGCGAATTCGGAATCTACACGATGAATCCCGACGGGAGCAGCCGAGTTCGAATTGGAGACGGCGAGGAAGCCCACGTTCACCCGTTGACCGGAAAGATCGTTGCGACCGTCGTTTTCGGAGGGGCAGGGGACATTCAGACGATGAACCTGGACGGGTCGAGCAAGACCACTTTGAACGCCCACGCGGAAGAAGATTGGATGCCGCAGTGGAGCAAGGACGGCGGCGAGATCGCCTTTAGCTCGCGTCGGAGCGGCGACTTTGACATTTGGATCATGAGCGCAAGCGGCGCGAACCTCACGCGGGTTACGACTTCGGCAGACAACGAGTTCGGTCCCTCGTTCAACTCAAGCGCGGCGCAGATTGCTTTCGCGGCTCTGGGCCCGAACGTCGATTTTTATGGGGTGTACCGGATCGACCGCACAGGGAGCAACCGAATCGCCCTGCAACTCACGTCTTCGATTCAACTTTCGGTGTACTGGAGTTCCACGCAGGGCAACAGGCCCACTATGGGACCCGCAGGTCCAGGCGGCCTGACGCTGGGAGGTCCGATGCGGCCCCGATTGCGCGGACTGCTGGGTCCGTAGGGTCTGGGCCGGGTCCGTCGAACTTTCGCTCGCGAGCTTCGTCCGTGCCTTGAGTCGAGGGAACGCATGAGCCTGCTTTCGTTGCTGCTCGTTGGGATCGTCCAGTCGGGACAAGTGTGTCCGATCGATTTCGCCCCTCCAGGCGGGAGCCTCGTCGCCGCGGACTTCGGCGGCGTCCGGCTGAAGTTTTGCGGCCAACCGTGCCTCTCGGAATTCAAGAAGCAGCCCGTAAAGTCGTGGCAAGCGGCCCTCAAGTCCGGCAAGATCGTGGGGACTCTTCTTTTCGATCCTGTCATCGGCAAGAAGCTCACGCCCGAGACCACGCGGGGCGGAGTCATCGAGTATTCGGGTGTTCGCTATGGCTTCTCGAACGCTCAGAACAAGGCGACGTTCCAAGGCTCGCCGGCGCTTTATGCTCCAATTCCCTTGAAGCAGGCGCTTTATTGCCCGGTGATGGGTTTGACGCTCGCGCACTATTGGGGTACGTCGGGGTATGCGGACGTCGATGGGGTGAGGATCTATGCGTGCTGCGAGAACTGCTATCCCAAGCTCCGCTCGGATGCGGTGGCGCTTGCGCCAAAAGCCAAGGAGTACGTCAGCGAGCCCAAGGTTTTCGAAGTTGCGCCCGCGCTCCTAAAACTCACAGGTCCTGGCGGGTAGACCTCAGATCAGTTCGTAGCGCGTGTTTCGCCTTCGGGGCGCGTATTCTGCGTCGCGAATTAGCCGTTCGAATTCGCTCGCGCTCAAGATGAACTTGTTGCCTGCGGCGGAAACGACGTTCTCTTCGATCATGATCGAACCGAAGTCGTTCGCCCCATAAGCGAGCCCAAGCTGAGCGATTTTCGGCCCTTGCGTGAGGATCGAGAGCTGCACGTTGGGGATGTTGTCAAGGAAGATGCGCGATACGGCGAGCGTGCGGAGGTAGTCCCAGCCCGACGCTTTGTGCGGGATCGGGAGTTGGGTGTCTTCCGGTTGAAAGCTCCATGTAATGAACGCGCGGAACGGCGCGCACTCGTCTTGAAGGTCGCGGATGCGCTGCAGGTGTTCGACTCGGTCTTCCAAGGTCTCGACGTGGCCGAACATCATGCTCGCCGTGCTGCGGATGCCAAGTTTCGACGCCGTCCTCATGCACGCGAGCCACTCCTCGGTCGTGTCCTTGTAAGGGGCGATCAGGCTCCGGACGCGATCGACCAGAATCTCGCCTCCCGCGCCCGGAATCGAATGTAACCCGGCGTCCTTGAGCCTCACGAGGCAATTATCGAGGGTGACCTTCGAAATGTGCGCGATGTAAATGATTTCGGCAGGCGAGAGCGCGTGAAGGATGACCTCCGGGAACCGCTCCTTGATCTTGCGAAAGATGCCCTCGTAATAGTCGAGCTTGAGCTTGGGGTTGAGCCCACCCTGAAACAGGATCTCGACCGATTCTGCGCGGTCAGTTCCTTCGGGGACGCCAAGATGCCGGTCGAGTTCATAAGCGGTCGCGACCGTATGCCCGACCTTCTCTAAGATGTCGTCATCCGACAGCACGTAACCTTCGGCGTGGTTGGGTACGCGGTAAAACGCGCAGAACTTGCACCTCACCCAGCAGACGTTGGTGTAATTGAGAATCCGCCCGACGATGTAGCTGATCGTCCTGCCCGGTGCGGATTGCTCGCGGCGTAATGTGGCGAGAGCCGAGAGTTCGAGCGGCGAAGCGTGCTGGAAAAGGAACAGCGCGTCTTCTGCCGAGATCCTGCTGCCTTCCTGAACCTTGGCGGCGATGGTGCTGGTGTCGAGTGTCCCTGTAGCGGCCATTCGGTTCGATTGTACCGTCGGGCTACTCTTCAAGGGGGTAGACATTGACCGGGACTGCATTGCCCTTCTTGGTTCCGCGCCACGCCCGAACGAATCCGGGGCCCGCCGACAGCGGAACCGTCACCTTCGCTTCGGTGCCGCTCAGGACTTCGCACCGAACTTTCTCGAACCTCTCTGTGAGGGCCGTTTTCGAGTCGAGAGGGGAGGTGGTCCATCGAAACTCGATCTCATCTCCCGCGCGGAGTCTCTTGCCTCGAAGAACTAGCGTCTGTCCTGTGCGAACGACGTCTGCGTTTTCGAAGTCGAGCCACGGCGCATCCGCGTCGTAGGCGTTGCTCACGAAGAACGGGCTGTTTCTGAGGATCATCACCTCGTGCGGCAGTAGCCCCGTGTCTGGGTAGTCACCATGCCAACGCATGATCGACATGCCTTTGTACTTGTCGGGATGATGAAGCCCGAAGGCGTGCCCAAGTTCATGGACGGTCGTACCCTTCGGGGTGCCGCCCTGAACTTGCCAAGTCGCGAAGCCTGAGTGGATCGCCTTGGGCTCCCGCACCCCGCTGATGGGTTCGAGCACCCAATCTCCAAACGTCGCAAACCCCTGGTAGTCGCCCCACAGATTCGCCCCGGCAAACCCCCCGCCGCCTTGGGCGAAGACCCAATACACGGTTTTAGGTTGAGGGCCGTTCGTAATGGACTGGAGGCTCTCCCACCAGTTCGGCAGAAGTTGGAGGTCGTCGATCTGTTCTTGAGTCGGGTTCTTGCCCGCGCGCATTTCGAGGTAATTCCGGCCCTTGACGACCTTCAAGGGCTCGAGTTGGAACGATGTCCCAACCCGCTCGCGATACCACTCCTGAATCTCCAATACCAGCGACTCGATCGACCGCACATACTCGGGATGCATCGGCTGGTCCGAAGGATAGACGTAGAACGGACGGACGACGAAGTCGGCCTTGACCGCGAGCGTCAGACCAAGGGTGGCGACGAGCAGCATGTGCCCGTTGTACCTTAGGTTAGGGCCTTGGGGCGGGCAGAAGGGAGGTGAGTTCGGTGAGGCTCCCGACGATGAAATCGGGCTCCGGACCGCCGATGGGCTTTTCTTCGGGAGACTCGCTTTGCCCCCTGGCGCTTGGTGGGATGTCCGAATCGCGGCGAATCCAGACGCTGCGCCAACCTGCCTCGATGGCGGGCCGGACATCATGGCGGTAGCTATTGCCAACGAACAGGATTTGATGAGGTTTGCATCCAGAAAGTTTCTCAGCTCTCTGAAGGACCCTGGGGTGAGGCTTGCCTTGGCCCATTTCCCCTTCGATAAGGATAAAGTTAAAGAATTCCTCGATTCCTAGCGTTTCAATCTCCTGACGCTGCACGTCGGCGGGGCCATTCGTAATCAATCCCAGCAGGTAGTTCCCGCGAAGACCCTCAAGAACCGCGACGGCATCGGGGAAGAGTCTTAGATTTTGGTCGCGAGCCTCTGCATATCGCTCCGAAAGCCGCGCCGCCAAGCTTGAATCGGAAACCCCACAAAGTTCGAGAGTCCTTCGCATCTGTTCGGTTCGCGTAGGCTCGCCGGACTTGAGGTAGTCCGGGTACCAGTCGGACTCCTTGATCGACTTCGAGAACGGCCGAAACGCCTCAGCCCACTTCGCGATCATGTCGTCCACCGACCACTGCCCTGGCGCGAACTCGGCGAAGGCGATTTCGAGGCCTTTCCGTGCGGCTTCCCAATAGGCGCAAAGCGTATCGTCCAGGTCGAAGAAGATCGCGCGGATGTCCTGGAGCGGGGTGCTTGTCGGTTCCGGTGCTCTCGTCGATATTTCCATTTCCATTGGTTCTAAGATGTCGTTTTCGTCGGTCCTGTTCTCCGCTCCCTGTCTACGGAACTACGCCTTTTTGGCGGTTCCCGTCAGCGGAGGCCCATGGCTCCTCGGACGAGGTCCATCGTTTCGACCGCGAACTCGCGCGCTTCCTCTGCTCCGTGCTCTAAGATGCCTTCGATGTCGGCGTCGGAGATCTGCTTTCTTCGTTCGCGAATCGGCCGTAGGTATTCATTGAGAATCTCGGTCAGTTCGCGCTTGTTCTGCATACACCCACGCAGGCCCTGGCGATCCTCTTCCCATTGCACTTCCCAGTTAGGTGAGTACACCCGCAAGTACTGGCAGACCGCGCAGCCCTCAGGTACTCCAGGGTCGGTCTTCCGCATTTTCGTCGGGGTTGTGAAGGCGCTGCGAATCTTCTCGGCAGTCTCGTCCTCGCTTTCGTTAAGGTAAATGCAGTTGCCGTACGACTTAGACATTTTGCGAATCTGCCCCGATTCGTCCGCGTCGAGTCCCGGGAGTTTGGCCCTAAGTTCGTCGGAGGGAATCATGCTTTCGAACTCCGGAAAGGTCTCTCCATAAAGGAAATTGAAGCGCCGGGCGATCTCGCGCGTGATTTCCAAGTGCGGCGCTTGGTCCCTGCCCACCGGAACCCCAGCCGGGCGGTACAGCAGGATGTCCGCAGCTTGCAGCACCGGGTATCCGAGGAGTCCGTAGGGCTCGCTGTCCGACTTGAGTTGCAGCTTCTTTTCCTTATAGGTCGGGACCCGTTCGAGCCAGCCGAGAGGCGTGACCATGCTCAAGAGCAAGTGCAGTTCGGCGTGTTCCTTCACGTGCGATTGAATGAACACCGATGAGCGGCTCGGGTCGATGCCCGCCGCGACGTAGTCTTTGGCGACCTCGCGGGAGTTGTGGGCGATTTCCTGCGGATTCTCGAACAGCGTCGTCAGCGCGTGCCAATCGACCACGCAGCAGTACATCTTGTACCGTTCTTGAAGGTCCACCCAGTTCCTGAGCGCGCCTTCGTAGTTCCCGAGGTGAAGCCTGGGGTTGGTCGGTTGCATTCCGCTGAGGATTCGTTGCTGCATAGATCTAGAACCCGAAGAAGAATTGGAATATGCGCGGGTACAGCGGAGTAAACACCATGCCGATCACGTCGAAGTTTGGAAATATCTGGCCCAAGATGATGAGTGAGAGGAAGAGGAATCCGCCGTAGTTTCGGTTCCACGCATACCACTGTATCCGCTGCCGTTCGGGCAAGAACGCGCCTACGATCCAGTGGCCGTCGAGCGGTCCCAGCGGGATCATGTTGAAGAGTGCGAGCCCAATGTTGATCATAACCCCCATTACCAGAATGATCGAGAGGGGATTTGAAAGATCGAAGAGTTGCTGAGGCGCCAAGACCCCCGTCGCCATCATCAGCCGAGCGATGACGGCATAGACCGTCGCCTGAAGCACGTTGGAGAGAGGGCCGGCGGCGACCGAGGCGAAGTGATCCCACCGGGGATTCTTCATCCGGCTTGGGTTCACGGGAACGGGCTTGCCCCAGCCGATTCCAAAGCCCGAAAGCACCGTAATCACGATCATGACTGTCCCCAAGGGATCGAGATGAGCGAGAGGGTTGAGGGTGACGCGTCCATAGAAGCGGGGTGTGGGGTCTCCCGCGAGGTCGGCCATTTTCGCGTGGGCGAACTCGTGGAGCGCGACCGAGATCAGGATGACGGGGATGACGCAGACAATGAACAGCATGGAGACGTCGCCCATCAGCGCTCCCTCCCTAGGTCGTCGGGGACCACCTCTCTTGCGAGCATCGAGTCAAACGTCTCTCGTACTTGGACCGTTCGGAATTCGCCGTCCGGGCGAACGAGGACAGTGGCCGGCCTCGGATAGCGATTGTAGTTGCTCGACATCGAACTGGCATAGGCGCCGGTCGTGAGGACTTGGACCAGGTTTCCTGGCGCAATGTCTTCGGGTAGAGATGCTTCGGCGATCAGGCGGTCGGTTTCGCAGTGCCGCCCGCTGACGGTGACGACCCGCGTCGGACCTGCGGGAGGTGGGGCCACTCGCTCGACGCTGTACTTCGCTCCATATAGGGCGGGCCGAGGGTTGTCGCTCAGACCGCCGTCGACCGCGACGTAGGTACGGGTCTTGCCCGCGCTTACGGGCACGGTCTTTACGACTCCAACGGTGTAGAGCGTGACGCCGGACTCCGCCACGAGAGACCGGCCGGGCTCAAAGATTAGGATAGGGTCGATACTCGAGCCTCTGAGGGTTGCGCGGACGGCTGCGGCGATGTTCTGACAGAACGAATCCACAGGCTCAGGACGATCTGAGTCCGTGTAGCGGACGCCAAGGCCTCCCCCGACGTTCAATACCGTGGCCACGAACCCGAGCGTGGCTTTGGCCTCCATGGCGAACCTGGCGATCAGTTCTGCGCCCGAAGTCTGGGCTTCCGAGTCCATCAGTTGAGAGCCGACGTGGCAGTGAAACCCCGCGAGCGGCAAGTTGGCCTTCAGAGTCCGCTCGGCTGCTCGGAGCGCCGCGCCGTCGGCGATGTTGAATCCGAACTTGGTATCGGCCTGACCCGTTGCGATCTTCTCGTGAGTCTTGGGGTCGACTCCGGGCGCGAGCCGGAGCAAGAGTTGGGGGCATTGGGGGGGAGCGTTCGATGCGAGCGCCTTCAGCATCTCGATTTCGCCGAAATGGTCGATCACAATCGCCCCGATGCCCTGCTCGATGGCAAAGCTCAACTCCTGCCTTGACTTGTTGTTCCCGTGCAGGTGGCACGCCTGAGGGGGTACCCCTGCCGCAAGCGCCGCGCGGAACTCCCCTTCGCTGGCGACGTCGAGCGAGCACCCTTCTTGGTGGGCAATGGCGAGCACGGCCAGGGTGCTGTTGGCCTTCGATGCATAAGAGACCTGGGAGTTCGCATAGGCTCGCCGAGCGGCGACGACGAACTCGCGAATCCTCTCACGGAGGGAGGTTTCGTCGAGGACGTAAAGGGGCGTTCCGAACTCCGTTGCCATTCGTCGCGCCTGCTCCTCGGTCAAACGGAACCTAAGGTCCGTGGCATCTGCAGTTGGCATGAACCCTGATTATTGCACGGCGTCCGGCTTGCCGAAAGGACCGGATCGCGGCCCGCTCGCGGCTCGAACGGATAAACTGCGGCCCGTGAAGAGGGTTGCGGTCCTGGGAAGCACGGGCAGCATCGGCGTCCAGACGCTCGACGTCATATCGCAGCATCCCGACCGTTTGCGGGTCGTTGGTTTGGCGGCAAGCCGAAGCGCGGACAAGCTAAAGGAACAGGCAGCGCGTTTGGGTGTTACCCGACTGGCGCTTTATGAAGAGGGCCTCGACGATTCGATCCCGGCGGGGCTCGATGCGGTGTGCGATCTCGCCTGCGATCCGGATGTGGACATCGTAGTCGTCAGCGTGGCGGGCGTGATCGGCCTCGTGCCGACGCTGAGGGCCATCGAAGCAGGTAAGCAGATCGCGCTGGCCAGTAAGGAGGTGCTCGTCGCGGCCGGCGAGATCGTGATGCCCCTGGTCGAGCGAAAGGGCGTCAAGCTGACTCCGATCGATAGCGAGCATTCGGCCATCTTTCAGTGCCTTCAGGGATCATCGCCGGACCAAGTCGCCAAGCTGATCCTCACGGCAAGCGGGGGGCCCTTCCGAGGGAGGACCCGCTCCGAACTGCGCGACGTTTCATTGGAGGCGGCGCTGAACCATCCGACCTGGAACATGGGTGGGAAGATCACCGTCGACTCGGCGACTTTGATGAACAAGGGCTTGGAGATGATCGAGGCCCGTTGGCTGTTCGGGGTCCCGATCGAGCGTGTCGAGGTGGTCGTGCATCCCCAAAGCATCGTGCATTCGATGGTGGAGTTCATGGATGGGAGCGTCGTCGCGCAAATGGGCTGGCCCGATATGCGGCTTCCGATACAATATGCTCTTCTGCACCCCGAGCGAGTTCCGAACTCGATGCGGCCTTGGAGCCCCGTCGAGACGCCGAATCTGACCTTCGAGCCGCCCGATTACGAAACGTTCCGCTGCCCCGTCCTCGCCAGGGAGAGCCTTCGAATCGGGGGGACGATGCCGTGCGTGATGAACGCGGCCAATGAGCAGGCCGTTCGGGCGTTCTTGAACCGCCAGATCGGTTTCTTGCGTATTGCAGAATGTGTCGAGCGCGCGATGAATGCGCACGAACCTGTCCGTTCGAGCTTGGAGTCGCTTCTGGAGTCGGACCGATGGGCGCGTGAATTCGTCGACGCCGAATGCGTCCGCGCTGGCGAGAAAGTGTAACTATGTGGGCCGCCGCCATTTCGATTATCGCCTTCATCACCGTGATCACGTTGCTCGTCGCAGCGCACGAGTATGGCCACTACTTGTTCGCAAGGCTCTTCCGCATGGAGGTGGAGGAGTTTGCGATTGGGCTGGGTCGGCCGATCTTGCTCCGGCGCCCTTCGAAGTCGGCGGGCGAGTTCACGATTCGAGCTTGGCCCGTCGGGGGGTTCGTTCGCATCAAAGGGATGGAGCCCCAAGAGGACGGGAGCGAAGTCAACATCCCCAATGGGTTCTATAGCCGAGGTCCGTGGTCCCGGTTCTGGGTTCTCCTGGCGGGGCCGCTGTTTAGCTTGGCCGCGGGAATCCTCATTCTTGCCGGAGTGTTTGCCGCCACAGGGGTGAACCGCCCGCTCAACGAACCTGTGATCGGCATGATTGTCGAGCAGGGGGCGGCTTTCAAGGCTGGAGTCCGGCTGAACGACCGAGTGCTCAGCGTGGACTCCCAACCTGTGAACACCTTCTATGAGCTCGTCGCCGCCGTGCGAGATCGGCCGGGCGAGGAACTCGAGTTTGTCGTGGATCGCGGAGGCGAGCGCCAGGTGTTTCGTGTGACCCCCGAACGGGATACGGAGCCGACCGCCGTTTTGGGGCCCGACCTCTTTCCCACGATGGAAAGCAAGGTGCAGGGCAAGATCGGAGCGCAATGGGGCCACAAGAAGGTGCGCCTTGGCCCGATCGAATCCGTAGTGGAAGCGACGCTCTACCCGGTGAAAATGGTCGAGGGTCTTTTCGGCATGGCCAAGAACCCCAACCGCATCAAAACGGAGGGTGGCGGGCCAATCTCGATCTTTATGCTGATCTCGGCGACGGTGCAACAGGGCTTGACCGAGGCGCTCACCTTCGCCGGACTCCTCAGCATGTCCCTCGGAATCTTCAACCTCTTGCCGATCCCTCCGCTCGACGGCGGGCAAATGAGCATTGCCTTCGTCGAGATTCTCAGGGGCGGGCGCAGGCTGAAGTTCGCGGTACAAACGTGGGTCCACTCGATCGGCTTGGTGCTGGTCCTCGTGATGGTGTTAGGGTTTGTGGGGCTGGACTTTTCGCGCCTCCTCGGACCTAAGAAGCAGATCACGGTTCACAGCGCCTCCGAGAAGAAACCCTCCGAACCACCCGCCGAAAGAGCACGGTAAGCGGTCCGTGCCGCTCTCTTCCCATGCTGCACGAATCAGTATAATATTCCTCGTAGACCGCGAGGGTCGCAGAGGAATCCAATCACGAGGCGACGATGATGAGCCAAGACATTTTTCCGATTCGAAGGATCGACCACGTTCGATTCTATGTCAACAACGCCCGCCAATCGGCGTACTTCTACCAGCACGCGTTTGGATTCGACATCACCGGGTTCCAAGGGCTCGAGACCGGGAGCACCAACGAAGTCGATTACCTCGTGCAGCAGCAGGACCTCAAGTTCCTATTTTCCGCCCCGATTCGCCCTGGGCACCCGAAAGCGCCCAGCATCGCCCAGCACGGCGATTTCGTTCAAGACATCTGTTTTGAAGTGGACGATGTCGATGCCGCCTACAGCGCCGCCGTCGAGCGTGGTGCAAGGTCAGCGAGGGCGCCGTTCACGCTCTCGAATGAGGCGGGAGAGGTCAGGCTCGCTTCCATCCACACCTACGGCGACGTCATTCACACGCTTCTCAACCGCGACAACTTCAAGGGCCACTTTCTCCCTGGATTTCGGCGGATGCACGAGCCCGGAGATCCGCTCGGCCTGATCGACGTGGACCACATCGTGGGCAACGTCGAATTGGGAAAGATGAATGAATGGGTCAGGTTCTACGCCGACGTTCTTGGGTTCAAGCAGTTGGTTTCGTTCGACGACAAGGACATTTCGACCGAGTACACGGCGCTGATGTCGAAGGTGATGGCCAACGGCAACCAGCGGGTGAAGTTCCCGATCAATGAGCCTGCGGAGGGCAAGAAGAAGAGCCAGATCGACGAGTACCTCGAGTTCTTCGGAGGAGCAGGGGTCCAGCACGTGGCTCTGCTCACGGACGACATCATCCACACCGTAAGCCGCCTGCGAGCCCGTGGGCTCCAGTTCCTGAACGTTCCCAAGACGTACTATGAGGAACTGCCCAAGAGAGTGGGCGCCATCGACGAAGACATTCGGGAGCTGGCCGAATTGGGCGTGTTGGTGGACCGTGATGAGGACGGCTACTTGCTTCAACTCTTCACTAAGCCGATCACGGACCGCCCCACGCTGTTTTATGAGATTATCCAGCGCAAAGGGGCCAAGAGCTTCGGAAAGGGCAATTTCAAGGCGCTCTTTGAAGCCATCGAGCGAGAACAGGCGCTTCGCGGCACGCTCTAAGCGCTCTGATTCCACGAAAGACGAGGCGGGTAGGGAGGTCCCTACCCGCCTTCGATTTCTCGTCCTCAGAGTGCTTTTGAGTTACGATCGCTTGCGCCTTCGCGAAGCGATGGCCGCAAACCCGAGGCCAAGCATTGCCATCGTAGCAGGCTCAGGAACGAGCCCTGGCGCCCAAGCGCCTGCGGAGAAGGTACCGCTACCGTTGAACGTGCTCGCAATCGGAGACTCGAACGTGTTGGTCGAGAGGTTGTACACGTAAAACCAGGGTTGCGACACGCTGTTGCCATCGGTTACGAAGTAGGCCTTGCCTCCTCCCACCGCCAAGCCGTCGATGTCCGTTTCGCCGCCCGGATATCCCGTGATGAAGCTGGTGCTTCCGCCGACGTAGTCGATTGAGTACAGGCCCCGAACTTGCCCTGTGGGCGCAGTGTCCGAAAGACCGTAGAGCGTGCCATTGTCGTAATCGAGCCCGCCGAAGTCAAACGAGGTGCTGTAGGCGTAGAGCAAGCTACTGACGCCTGACGCAGGGTCGATTTCATACACAGCCTCGGTCGTAATGTTCCGCGTGCCCAGGAGCTTGCCGGTAGTCGGGTTGAAACCAAGGCCCACGAAATTCACGGTGCTTGTACCGAACGTCATGCCGACCGAGTTGACCGTCGGATTGCCGCTCAGGAGCGATGCGTACGTTGACCAGTACAGCGTCGAGCCGTTGTTCCAGTAGAGAATGTTGTTGACGTTGTCGGCGGCCATGCCCCACGGCTTTGCGCTCGAGGTTGAACTGCTATACAGCGCGGTCGCGTTCCCGTTCGAGACGTCGATCATCCAAATCGTGGCCGTCCCCGATTGGTCGTTCCCCACGATAAGTTGCGCCTGCGAGGCGCTGGCAGCGGCGACGAGCGCCCAAACAAAGAGTCTTTTCATGTGTCCTCCTCCAAGAATCCATGCTACGCGATGACCTCAAGGGCAACCCTTCAATCCAACGCGCAATACAACTAGAGACAGTATAACGTAGACCCTGGCGAACCCCAAGAGCCTGAGGAGAACTTGCAGGGGCGCGAGGTCAAAACTGGTAGAAGTGCAGGGAGCGCGCCCGCTCGCTTGGGGCGCAAGAGGCAACCCGGGGCAGGCCCCCTCTGCGAAGGACCTGCCCGGATTCGCTTTGCCGGACCTTCGCTACGACTCGACGCCGAAGCGGACCATGTCGATCTTGATTACGTACTCCGACGGTTCCGACTCAGGCCCAGGCTGGAAGCCGAGCCTCATGCGGATTTCACCGCTCGAGTTCACGTAGGTTCCGCCTGGAAGGCCCGAGATCGAATCGAGGCCTTCGACGGTCGTCAGGTCGAAATCGCCCACGGCGTCCCAACGGCTTTGCGCCCAGTTCCAGAGCATGACCTTGCCCTTTGCAGTGGAGATGAACTGACAAGAGGTCTCGAATTGCAGTCCCAGAACGTTCGCGGGTGAGATGTCGGTCTTTGCATTGATCTCGACGGTGAGTTCAGCCACGTCGGATGTACCTTGGTCGGACGCCTTCATCACAAACCGCCGATCGTCCGATTTGCGGAGTTCCTTGGGCCCGCCTGAGATCAAGTCTCCGGCCACGACGTTCGCAGAGAGAATGGGGGCGCCGAAGCCGATCGCCTCGCCGGGATCGAGTACGAACAACCCCCTGTTGATGTCGAAGATCGTGACGGTTCCGCTCGGGAAGATCGCGCAGACGCCCCAAGCCCCTGAATAGGAGAATCCGTTGTTCGGATGCGTATCGAAATAACCCAACTCGCGGATGTTCTGCGCATCGGCGACGTCGAAAATCCTCAAACCGCCCCGATAGGCTGCAAGATATAGAAGATTCCCGCGAACGTGGGAGTTGTGATCGATGTACTGACCCCCGTTTTGGAACCTCCCCGCATAAGTCGGGTTCGTCAGGTCGGAGACGTCGATGATGTGAGTCGTACACTCGTCGACCAACGCGTTGCCCTCGTCGAACTCGTCGTTGATCAGGAAGTACCTGCCGTCCGGGGATAGTTGCCCCGAGTGGCAATAATTGGAGCCCGACATATAGTCGATGAACCCGAGCGTGACCATGTTGCCTTTGTCGGTGATGTCGACAATATATAGCCCAGCGCCCCCGCAGCAGAGGAACGCGATCTCCTTGCCGGCGTTGGGCCCCGACGTGAAGTCGACCACTTGGCAATCGTGAACGTATTTCTCCGTCCATGCCCCTACCTGCACAGGAGCGACCGGGTTGGAGACATCGAGAACGACCAATCCGCCGTTGGCGATGTTCGACCCGTTGAGGTACAGGAGCTTCTTGGCGGGGTTGGGTTGAATCGTGTGAACCCGTTTGAGGTTGTTTCCAGTGTAGGTCCCGGCGTGGGTGATTACACCCAGATCAGCCTGCCGCAGGTCGATGATATGCATCCCTTGATCGACGCCGTCACACACCGAGTAGGCGAAGTCGCCGAGCACCGTGGGTTCGTGCCAAGTGGAGTTGGGCCCCTGCACGTGGCCGATGATCGCGGGCTGAGTTGGGTTCGTAATGTCGACGACGGCGGTGCCGTTTCTGACTCCGAAAACCGCATACTCGCGCTCGCTCGCCGAAACGTAACCCCATCCGCCGGAGCCGGACGATGGGTCACCGGGAAACGCGCTCAGAGGCAGGTTGGAAAGCAGACGCACGCCCTTTCGGGCGAACTGAGCCTCGGAGGTGGCGGCGATCCCAAAGGTAAGAGCCGTCAGCCCAAGCGCCACTCGAAGAAAGGAAAAAGTCGTGGTTGAATATCGCATTGCTCAGGCTCCTATTGGGCGGTCCGAATGGAGATGTCTCCCGACGTGGTAGACCCCTCGCCATAGAACACTCGCTTGCCGTTGGGCGCATAGCATTCGACCGTCATGAAGTCGCCCTGGCCCTCAGGGCCTCCATCGAGGAGCTTCATGCGGATGGAGGCAGGCTCGCCTTGGTACGACCCCTGCCCGAGAATCTCGGCGATGTTCCCCCGAACGAACACCTTGCTGGCTTGTGGCAGGATCACAACCAGGTCCGGATAGAGTCCGTGGTGGTGGCCATCCGCGGCGAACGTTGCCTCGCCTTGCCCGCCCCCTGTCGTTCGAACGTCGACGATAATCGTAGCGACCTCGAAGTGGCCGTGGTTCGTGCGGACATCGATGCCCGCGCGCGCGGAAACCCTGAAATCACCCCCGTCGATAGCGCCCAGAGTGACCAGCGCGACGGCGGGCAAAACCCAAATCCTCCGAAACATCCCCTTGAATCCTCCTTGGCGGAAAGAAACCCGCCCCGATGCGGACTTGCGATGCCGATTAGGCATCCATTGGCATTATATAGACACAATCCCGAAAACGATCGTTCACATTGACGTCAAGGATCGCCGGGACGATCCAAAACGAATGCAGGATTCTTGCCCAAGCACGCTGAAAACCAAAGGGGCAAAGAGCGCTTTGCTTCAGGAGGTGGCGCAATGAGTTTTCGTGTACTTCGCCAGTGGCTTCTCGTGGGCACAGGGGCGGTGCTTGCCGCGCTGATGCTTGCGGCATGTTCAGGAAAAGACAACAGCGGTCGTCCGCTCTCAACCAGCTCAGGTTCGCCAGGCGGCCCCAGCTTCATGCTGGACACTCCCAATGGATGGACTGCAGTCGATCTGACCGCCGACGACGTCAATTCTTTCATCGACGAGGCCGTCAAGGCAAACCCAGGGCTGAAGGCGAGCGAGCCCGCCATTCGCGAGATGGCCCTGTCAGGCTCGATCAAGCTGGTCGCTTTTGGGGAAACGTTCGAGGGCTTCGCTGAGAATCTGAACGTCGTCGTCTTGGATCAACCCAAGGAACTGGCCGCTTCCGAACTCCAGCAGGCGTACTTGCAGGAGATGACCCCTCTCGCGCTGCCCGGTACTTCGCCTCAGGGTGAACTCACTGATTTGCCGGCAGGCAAGGCGGCCAAGATGTTCACGCAAATCTCCATAGGGCAGGGCAAATCGATCGCGTCGCTCGCCTACATGCTGAGCAACGGCAATCGTAGCTTCACGGTCACATTCTCGTGCCCCATGAGTCGTCTCGGGGCGATGGAGCGACTCGCGGACTCCGTGATGCAGACGTTTCGTTTCCCCTAACCGCCCGTCTAGGGGATGTAGGTCTGCGAGGGCTTCTGGACCTTGAACGAACGAAAGTCGTTCTTGCGGACGGCGCTCCAGGACCGGATTCCCGCGTGCCCATCGACAAAGATGTAGTTGCCTTGATTCCTGTGGCCTGGGGTGGGCCTGCCGGTATAGGCCGAGGCGCACCCTGGGGGGCCGCCATCTCCGGGTCCGCTGGGCGGGACCTTCCGACCCGCGAGCTTGGCGGTATCGCAGTCGATGAAGCCGGAGCCCCAAATGCCGCCCACATATTGGTCGGCCACGGAAACCGACCATTGTTCCACCCATGCGATCGTATCGGCAACCTCATCGAACTCGGTTCCGGAGCGGCCTGCCATCGTCCAGAACCCAGGGCCGACCCACTTGAAAGCGCCCGTGTTGTTGTCCCAGCCGTTCGCTTGCACGGTGTGGATGGGGCCAGTGTAAGAATACGAACGCGGAATCGCCTTGAGTCGGTAGTTCCCGTCCCACCAAGGCACGGCACTCGTCGAAACTCGGGTCGCGTGGTCGCTCGGGCACTTCCATATCCCGTCGTTGCGGGCATACGGCATCAGTTGCATGTCGGGCGGAACGTACGAACTGTTGCCCCCGTTGATCGGCGGAGCGATGGCTGCCCACGCAGGGTACACGTCGTCCGAATCGATCGCGTACATCGACATCGCCAGGCCGATCTGCTTCATGTTGGAGAGGCAAGTGGTCTGCTTCGCCGACTCCTTCGCCGCAGCAAACACGGGAAACAGAATTGCAGCGAGGATCGCGATGATGGCGATCACCACAAGCAACTCAATGAGCGTGAAAGCCCTGTTTCGATTCATGAACTCCCTCCCCAATGACGAGCCCTCGGGCGGGCTTCGCTACGAATAGTATACGAAAGAGTGAGTACTTTTCGGAGGTTTTCTTATCGCGCGCCTACCGGACGCGGGAGAGCGTCATCCGGACTGCTTGGAGGCAGGCCTCGATGTCGGCCGTTGGGTCGTCCGGTTTCTCCTCATATTCGAGCGCCACAATTCCCGCATACTTTTGTGCGGCGAGCGCTCGAAAGAAGTCGCCGAGCCTGAGGTCGCCCTGACCCAAGATCGTCCACTTGGTACGGTCCTTGACGTCCTTGAGGTGGATGTCGTGGACCCTCTCGCCAAAGATCTCAACCCAGCGCACCGGGTCCTCAGCCGACCTGAGCGCGTGGCCGGTGTCGATGCAAACTCCCATGCGGACGTTGTGGCGTGAAACGGCGCGCTCGATGTCGGCGGCCTTGTCGTATCGCGCGCCGGGACCGTGGTTGTGGATGGCGATGTTGATTCCGAACTCTTGGGTCAGATCGTTGAGGGCGGGTAGGGCCTCCGGTGTGGGATCGGCCGATAGAGTCTCCAGCCCGAGGAGCTTTGCGGACTCGAATATGCGGCGCGATTTGGCCGCATCGCCATCGAAGGCTTGGACTCCACACACGGCCAGGTGGATACCAGCGATGCGTAAGTCGGTGCGGATTGCGCTACGGACCGTCGGGTCGTCGGAGAAGGGAACATGCGCAGAAAACGCCTCCCAATACCGGAGTCCCAACCGCCGAGTCGTCTCGATCGCCCGGTTCAGGTCGAACCCTCGCAACGAGTACGAGTGGATTCCCATCCGAAAGGGCGCATAGGGGCTCGTTGGGATCTGACTGAACCTTTCTGGCCGGAAGAGGCCTGCGACGGGCAGGCTCACCATCGAAGCGAGCAGCGATCGCCGGCTGAGTGCGGAGTCTTGCGGTTCCCGTTCCATATCCCCAGATTCTGGAACGCGGCTGCCCGTCCCTGCACGATCGGGTCTTTCCCAGTTTCTGTCGATGCCTGCAGGCCCGATCGCGGCCTGGAAGGGGCCCCTCAGAGGATCACCTAGTTCAAATGCTAGGTTTTGTCACATTCAAGAAAACCGCTGCCACAAATGCGAGGAATGGGTGCACAATGGACTGGGCGTCAAGTCACTTGCCTGCGCCGTCAATCAGTCGCGGCGAGTGGCATGGCAGCTCAATGTGATTCGGGAGGAGACCATCCAGAATGAAAAAACTAGCAATTCTTTGTCTTGCAGCAGCCGTCAGTTCGTTCGCTTCGGCGGTCGTGATCATGGACCACATCGGTGCGAATCCGGCCGACGTTTCCGCAACGGCCACGGCCGCCTCACAGGATTTCGAGACCTCGCTCGATGCCTACGATATCGGCGTCCTCGATGATTTCAACACTACGGCGCAGACCACGATTACGAGCGTGGACGCGTTCATGGGCGGATGGAACGGCTTCACGTCGTTCACCAACATCCAGTTCTATCGCGTCGAGATCTTTAGCAGCGTCGCTGCAGCGGCCTCGAGCTTGACGGGTGACGTCGGCAGCGAGACTGTCGGTGTGGGTTCAGCCATCGTGAACACAGCGTACACGGGTGAAGCGGCTTCGGCCCTCGTGACGCTGCCGGTGAACATCGTCGTTCCCACGGCAGGCACGTACTTCGTCAGCGTGATGGCCCGAATGGACTTCACGCCCAACGGCCAGGTCGGCATCCGTGCGTCGAACTACGCTGGGGCCTTCCCTGGCGGTACCGATGCGATGCAGGCCAACCCCGGCGGTGGGTTTAACCAGGGAACCTCATTCCCAACCAACTCGATGGCCGCCTATCGCATCGAAGGTTCGGTTGTGCCTGAGCCCACGACGATGGCCGGTCTCGGTCTCGCGCTGGTGGCGCTCGCTCGCCGACGCCGCAAGTAAGTCATCCTTCGACCTTTTCGGGGGTCAAGGGAGCAATCGGGCTGGGGGCGGAGACGCCTCTGGCCCGATGCTATGTTAGGGGTGATGTGTCTTCGGGCGAGAGGTCTTCCGAGGGAAATCGGAAACTCCTTGAGGAAATCTCGCGGGACCCTTGACAGCCCGCCTTGACGGAGGTATCATTTCCAATTGCCGCCGACTGTACGGGCCCGCCCGTATCGGTGGCCGATGAAGAGCACTTTGACAGTTGCATAGCGATAGCGGAAGCATGCATCGAGCACATTGGAGAGTGGCTTTCGAAAAGCTACTGAGGGTGCGTGGTGAATGCCTAGGGACAAGTTGCCGATGAAGGACGCGCAAGCGGCGAAACGCTCCGGGGAGCTGCACGAGAGCTTTGATCCGGAGATATCCGAATGGGGAAACCCCGTCAGGGTAATGCCTGTCGACCCACACCTGAACACATAGGGTGTGAGGAGGGAACCGGGTGAACTGAAACATCTAATTAACCCGTGGAAAAGAAATCGAAGAGATTCCGTAAGTAGCGGCGAGCGAACGCGGAACAGCCTAAACCAAGGGGTACGCCTCTTGGGGTCGTGGGGCCACCACTAAGCCCCTAAAGCCATCGTTCTTGCGGAGACGCAGGGCCTATGGATTTGGGGGTTTAGAAACGAGTTGGAATCGAGTTAGGAAAAGCGAGTTGGAAAACTCCGCCGTAGAGGGTGAGAGCCCCGTATTCAAACTCTCGATTCGAATTCAGGGGGTACCCGAGTAGCGCCGAACACGAGGAATTCGGCGTGAATCTGCCCGGACCACCGGGTAAGGCTAAATACGACTTGTCACCGATAGTGCAACCAGTACCGTGAGGGAAAGGTGAAAAGCACCCCGGGAGGGGAGTGAAATAGACCCTGAAACCGCGACACCCATAAACAGTCAGAGCACTATGACCGGAGCGATCCGGCCACGTGTAATGGCGTACCTTTTGCAGAATGAGCCTGCGAGTTGTTGGTACCGGCAAGGTTAAGGATTTCAGATCCGCAGCCGGAGGGAAACCGAGTCCGAATAGGGCGTCAAGTCGGTATCAGCAGACCCGAAACTGCGTGATCTAGCCATGGCCAGGCTGAAGTGGTGGTAACACACCATGGAGGGCCGAACCAATTAACGTTGAAAAGTTACTGGATGAGTTGTGGTTAGTCCGGTGAAATGCCAATCGAACGCAGAAATAGCTGGTTCTCCCCGAAATGCATTTGGGTGCAGCGTTACGTGATGTCGTTTGGGGGTAGAGCACTGAATGGGCTAGGGGGCCTACCAGCTTACCGAACCCAACCAAACTCCGAATACCAAACGATTAACGTAGCAGTGAGACTGCGAGGGATAAGCTTCGTAGTCGAGAGGATAACAGTCCAGACCCACAGCTAAGGGCCCTAAGCGTGTGCTAAGTGTGAAACGATGTGAGGTCGCGTAAACAGCCAGGAGGTTGGCTTGGAAGCAGCCACCCTTTAAAAAGTGCGTAACAGCTTACTGGCCGAATGTGACTTCGCGCGGAAAATGTAAGGGGGCTTAAGCACACCCCCGAAGCTTGGGGATTCCGGAGCAATCCGGGATCGGTAGGGGAGCGTCGGGCGCGCAGCGAAGCCGTAGCGTAAGCAGCGGTGGAGCGCGTTCGAGTGAGAATGCAGGCATGAGTAGCGATTACAGAGGTGAGAATCCTCTGCGCCGAAAACCTAAGGTTTCTCCGGCCATGTTCGTCAGACGGAGGTTAGGCGGCACCTAAGGCGAGGCCAGAAGGCGTAGCCGATGGAGATCGGGTTGATATTCCCGACCCAGGTATGTAAGGTTAGGAAGGACGCTTCTCAAGGTTCCATCCCACACCGTTGGTTGTTGTGGGCTACCAGAAGGCTGGGTCCTGTGTAAGCAGGACGGAAAGGCTGACTGGGGGGAAGGAAACTCTTCGGAGGGACTGAACTGGGACTGAGGGGGGCCGAGAAAAGCTCCTATCTATAAATATCTGACCGTACTGCAAACCGACACAGGTAGGTGAGTCGAGGAGACTAAGGCGTTCGAGAGAACTCTCGTTAAGGAACTAGGCAAACGAGCCCCGTAAGTTCGCGATAAGGGGCGCTCCGAATTTCGGAGCCGCAGCGAAGCAGCCCAGGCGACTGTTTACCAAAAACACAGGTCTCTGCTAAGGTGAAAACCGAAGTATAGGGGCTGACGCCTGCCCAATGCCCGTAGGTTAACAGGAGGTGTTAGGGGTAACCCAAAGCACTGAATCGAAGCCCGGGTGAATGGCGGCCGTAACTCTAACGGTCCTAAGGTAGCGAAATTCCTTGTCGGCTAAATACCGACCCGCATGAAAGGCGTAACGACTTGGGCACTGTCTCAACGAGAAGCTCGGTGAAAATGTAGCACCCGTGAAGATGCGGGTTCCGCGCAGTAGGACGGAAAGACCCCGTGGAGCTTTACTACACCTTAAGATTGCGAATTGGGTGTAGATGTAGAGTGTAGGTGGGAGCTTCGGCGCCAATGGAACACCACCCTTCTGCATCTGGTTCGCTAACCTGTACCCTGATCGGGTATGGAGACCGTCTTAGGCGGGTAGTTTGACTGGGGCGGTCGCCTCCCAAATTGTAACGGAGGCGCTCAAAGTTCCCCTCAGGCTGGTTGGAAATCAGCCGTCGAGCGTATACGTATAGAGGGGGATTGACTGCGAGACCTACAAGTCGAGCAGGGACGAAAGTCGGAGTAAGTGACCCTCTGGTGGTGCGTGGGCACGCCAGGGTTCATCGGATAAAAGCTACCCCGGGGATAACAGGCTGATCTTGCCCGAGCGCTCATAGCGACGGCATGGTTTGGCACCTCGATGTCGGCTCGTCACATCCTGGGGCTGTACAAGGTCCCAAGGGTTCCGGAGTTCACGGATTAAAGTGGCACGCGAGCTGGGTTCAGAACGGCGTAAGCCAGTTCGGTCCCTATCCACTGTGCGCGTAGGAAATTTGAGGGGAGTCGCTCTTAGTACGAGAGGACCGGAGCGAACTGACCTCTGGTGTACCTGTTGTGCCGCCAGGCGCAGACGCAGGGTAGCCACGTCGGGAAGTGATAAGCGCTGAAAGCATCTAAGCGCCAAGCACACCCCAAGATTAGATTTCCCACTTAGGGTAAGGCCCCCGGTAGACCACCGGGTTGATAGGCCGCAGGTGTAAGCATGGCGACATGTTCAGCTAAGCGGTACTAATTGGCCGAGGGCTTATCGAAAGCTCCTCCAATGGTTCGATGGATGACTCCGCTGTCCGCTATGCAACGTCAGCTCGATTTAGATTTCGGTTTCACGATTTCTATTCGGGTGGCCATGGCGAGGGGGAAACACCCGTTCCCATCCCGAACACGGCAGTTAAGCCCCTCAGCGCCGGAAGTACTTGGTCCGAAAGGTCCCGGGAGATATGGACGCCGCCCGGATAGAGCTTTCAAAAACGGCCCCGCAAAACGGGGTCGTTTTGCTTTGTCCCCTACCCGAGGCGCCCAGCAATTATACGAGTCTGTTGCGTCTTGCCAGCATTTTTTGCTGCATTTCACAAGAATTGTCGTACAATACTCGCGTCGCCTAGGCGATGAATCAGTCAGCGAGTTTGCTGGCTGTCTTCTTGATCAGAAAGGAAAACAAATATGAACAAGACTCCCATTCGAACGGGCGTGGGCGTGGGCCTGTTGGCCGCGGCTGCCCTTGGCTATTCTGTCACCTTCTCCAACGTCATCTTCGCGTCGGCGCCCCTGTCCGATGGCGCGACCTTCGGCTTCGATGCGAATTCGATCACGTTCTATACGCCGAACGCGGGCGTGGGCGATGCCCCGGGAATCCGTACCGGCACGCTGACGATCCAGTACGATGCCGACGCGGGAGCGCTTATGTGCGCCGTTGAAGCGACCGTCACGCTGGCCCAAGCGATCCTCGGATCCGGCACGATCGAGTTCACCGAGGTGGTCTACGAGATCGATGAGTTCGGCACGATCATCGGCGCGCCGCTCGCATCCGTCGCCGTCACCTTTGACAGCTCCAGCAGCCCCGTTTGGTCCGACACCCTCGTGTTGTCGAGCTGCGTCCAGAGACTTCGCGCCATCAAGACGTTTGAAATGGACGCGCCCGAGACTGCCGGCGAGGATCTTGCCGCGATCGCGATCAACAACCAGAGCATTACCGTGGTCCCTGAACCGACCACGATTGCCGGGTTGGGAGTCGCGAGCCTCGCGCTGATTCGACGCCGCAAGAAATAGTCGGATCGCCCCACTGCCCACCAAGGTAAGAATAGGAGATCAGATCGGCAGGAACTGAGCGATCGCGCCCGGTTCCTGCCAACTGGGTTGTCTGTGTCGCTGCCTTTGAGGAGCGTTTCGCCCCCATAAGGCGTTGTTCGTTCCGGGCTCCGAATTCTAAGGCTGCGCCCAGCGCGTGATCCTGTCGGCCCATCGGGCCTGCGGAGCTGGCTACGAGATGACCTCGGACGGGGCCTAGGAAGCCTGGCGGATTTCGCCGTCGTCGAACACGACTGGCGCCTTGCCCTCGGACAGAACGCCCTTGGGAACGACAACCCTCTTGATCTTCTCGTTGCTGGGGGCCTCGTACATGACGTCCAGCATGATCTGCTCGACGATCGCCCGAAGAGCCCTCGCGCCCGTTTTCCGTCGAATGGCCTCCTGCGCGATCTCCCGAAGCGCGCCCTCTTCGAACTCCAGCGTCACGCCGTCGAGTTCAAAAAACCTCTGGTACTGCTTCACCAGCGCGTTCTTCGGTTCCGTGAGGATTCTCACGAACGCGTCTTCATCGAGGTTGTCGAGCGTCGCAATCACGGGCAGCCGGCCGATGAACTCCGGGATCAACCCAGCTTTCAAAAGGTCTTCAGGAAGGACGTGCCGCAGCACTTTTTCTTCCTTCTTGGCCTTGCCCTGTGGGTTGGCGCGGAAGCCCATGACGTTTTCCTTCATGCGCCGGCGAATCGTGTCTTCGATGCCTTCGAAAGCGCCGCCGCAGATGAAAAGGATGTTGGCCGTGTTGACCTGCAAGTACTCCTGCTGAGGGTGTTTGCGCCCACCCTGCGGAGGGACGTTGGCGGTCGTGCCTTCGAGAATCTTCAGAAGGGCTTGTTGCACGCCCTCGCCGCTGACATCGCGTGTGATTGAGGGGTTATCGCTCTTGCGGGCGACCTTGTCGATCTCATCGACGTAGATGATCCCCCTCTCGGCGAGTGCGCGGGCGTTGTGGGGGTCCATAGTCTCGGCCACTTGCAGGAGCCGAAGCAGGATGTTCTCGACGTCTTCGCCCACATAACCGGCCTCCGTCAACGAGGTCGCGTCGGCGATAGCGAACGGGACGTTGAGCAACCTGGCGAGTGTTTGCGCAAGAAGCGTTTTCCCCGTTCCCGTAGGCCCGATGAGCAGGATGTTGCTCTTCTGGAGTTCGACGTCGGAGTCTTGCGCTCCGCCGATTCGCTTGTAATGGTTGTAGACGGCCACCGAAAGCGCGCGCTTGGCATCCGACTGGCCGATCACGTACTGATCGAGGATCTCGACGATCTGCTTGGGCTTGGGGACCTCGTTCAGCAACGGGGCTGATTTCTTCTTGACTTCGACTTCTCGGGGCTCCCCAGCCGGTCCCGAGTCAATGATCTCGTTGCAGAGCTCGACGCATTCCGAGCAAACGGCCCCATGAAGGCCCACAATGAGTTTCCGTACCTGCTCCTTGGTCTTGCCGCAAAGGCAGCAGGTGTTGTTGCGTTCGATCGTCCTCGCCATTCAGTTGCCTCAATCCAATTATCGTTCGGCTCGACTCAAGACCTTATCCACGACGCCGTAATTTTTCGCCTCATCTGCGCCCATGAAGTAGTCACGATCGATGTCCTTTCGAATCTTCTCGATGTCCTGCCCGGTGTGATTGGCCATGATTTGCAGCAACATATCCATATATCGATTCGTTTCTGCGACTTGGACGTTGATGTCGGCAGCCGTTCCTTGAAACCCGCTGCTCACCTGGTGAATCATCACTCGCGCGTGTTGGAGACAGAGTCGCTTGCCCTTGGCGCCGCCCGCAAGTAGGACCGCACCCATCGACGCGGCCTGCCCGACGCACGTGGTCGCCACGTCGCACTTGATGATCTGCATAGCGTCATAGATGGCTAGTCCCGCGCTCACCGACCCGCCAGGGCTATGGATGTAGAAGTCGATGTCCTTGTCCGGGTCTTCCTTTTCGAGGAACAAGAGTTGGGCGATGATCAGATTCGCGACGTAGTCGTCGATCGCCGTCCCAAGAAACACGATGCGGTCTTTGAGCAGCCTCGACCAGATGTCGTAGCTGCGCTCACCGCGAGAAGTCTGTTCGATGACAAACGGAACACCCATTCCTTCCATAACTCACCCGTTCTCAAGAGTATTGGCACAAGGCAGCTTCAACCGAACCCCGACGCCGGAATTATCCTCCGACTTCGACGATTTTTGCGCTTTCACGGAGGAACTCCGAGACCTTTCGGTTGATCGCGCGATGGTGGACGTCTTCGATCGAGTTCGAGGCTTTCAGTTGTTTCAGCAACTCGTCGGGCTCGATCTCCAATTCCCTCGCCATCGCGATCAATTCGGTCGAAAGGTCGTGCTGAGTCAGCTTCATCTGCTCGTCTTTGAAGATACGTTGGATGGCGACGGCCCGTTTTACGAACGTCTGGGCCTCGCGGCGGAGTTCTTCTTCGAGCGTTTCGGCCGTCATCCCCTGCTCCTTGGCGTATTCTTCGAGGGACTTGCCTTCTTCGCGCTGCTCCATTGCGATCTCCCGCAGCCGTTGCCGCGTGACCTGTTCCCACATCGTGTCGGGGACATGGATTTCGCTCGATTTGAGTAGGGCGTCCATGATCTGCTCCACGACATACTCGTCGCGCATCGCGACCTTGGCGCCCACCAGAACATTGCGGACCTTCTCTCGCAACTCCTCGACACTCTCCGTAGAAAACTCCTGCGCGAACGACTCGTCGAGTTCGGGCAGCTTCACCGCGCTCAGCGAGCGCAAGGTGATCTTGACTTTGTGTTTCTGGCCGGCCCAATCGGCCTCTTGAAACCCTTCTGGGAAGCTCAGCTCCGCGCTCTTCATCTCCTCGGCCTTCATGCCTAAGAGTGCTTGATCGAGATCGGGAAAGGTCTTTCCAGCGATGGCCATGAACGTGCGACCTTCATCGGCTTCGCCCTCAATCGACACATTGACAACAGCAACGTCACCCTCCAGAACGCCGCGGTTCTTCACGACTTCGCGGGTGGACCTGCGCTTTCGCAGTTCTTCGATCTGGGCCTCGATCTCATCATCCTCGACTTCGAGCCTGGGGACTTCGACCGGGAGGTCCTTGTACTCGCCAAGTTGAACCTGAGGCTCCAAAGGGACCTTCGCGATGAACTCGCAGACTCCCTCCTCCGGCTTCATCTCTTTCAGTTCGACAGAGGGCTGGCTATAGGGCTGGAGTTCCTGCTCTTTGAGCGCCGTGCGGAACGCGCTTCGAACGATGTTGTCGAGGGCCATCTCGTTGACCTCCTCCTGGCTCACCATTTTTTCGAGAACGGCGCGAGGAGCGGTCCCCGGTCGAAAGCCGGGCACTCGGATTCGCTTGGCCAGGTCCTTGAACGTCTTGGTGATACCGTTCTGCACCTGTTCGGGGTCACAAGAGATGGTCAGTTGAATCGTGCAGGGGTTGAGGTCTTCGCGAGTGACTTGCATGGCGTGGTCGATAGCGAGGCAAACACTCGCCTCGGCAAGGGGCGAGTTTACCAGACGTCAGTTGAAGGGAACTTGAGATGGGTGGAGGGAGCCGGACGCCCTTTATGGTGCGTCAAGGAACTCGTGACCTTGCGGCAGCTTCGTTGCCGCTGCTGCCTGGCCCCCCAAAAACTGACCAGCCTCGAGTTTGACTTTTTTCGTCTGGGATTAGGGAGATACTCATGGGCACGGGCGGGTGGCCCTGACAGGCGGATGGTTCGTGCCGTTTGTCAGGGAATCAGGCAGCCTCTCCGGCGTGCTGGGAGGCCGGGTCGGGCCGCTCGGGCGGGTCCTGAAACTGGTGCTTTCCCTCGCCCGGTTTGGTCTGCGGGCCAGAACGGGCCACCCAGACCGAGGAGCAACATACCGCTCGGACCTCCGCGGGGACCGCTGCCGAGAAGAGCGGCCGAAACCTCTGCCCGATTCTCTTCCCTGGTTGCCGCGAGATGCCCTATAATGGGAGGGATGGTGGCGAGGCAATCACGATGGGACGAGGAATCCCGCGAGCAAGCTCGGAAGGCACCCGCCTCGGGTTTCTCGATATGCCGTCAGCCGGAATCCAAAAGAGTGACCACCCGTCGCTGGAACGGATGGCATGGATGAGGAAAATCAAGATGGCTGCAATGCCCAGAGCATCGAGATACGTATGAAAGACTATGTCTGTTAGAGCGAGTCGGTGGCCCATGCGGCGATGGAAGTTCGCAGTTATTCTATCGACACTGTCGATTTTCCTGGTCGGGCTGCTCATGTTCGCGCCTGTGACGTTCATCCAAAAAGAGTATCAGCAGTCCAAGATAAGCCATACGGCTGGGCCATATACGGTGGTCCGTTGGGGGCACTCCCGTTTCAGTGAGACGTGGTTCGAAGATGGCCCTGGATATGGCGGATCAGTTTACAGGGGGAGGTGCTTCATCGATTACATTGACGACGGGCACGTTGTAAGACTGTACGGTTGGAAACTGAGCGTGAGAACTTATTTTACTTTGCGTCCGCATCGAGTCACACGCGTGCAGATCTCAATTGAATGATAACATGAGAGTAGCATTGCCCGAAGAGAAGTCGCCCAGAAGGAGGTGGGCGAAATGCTAAAGCCCCTTCTGTCGGGATTTACACTGTGGAAGCGCCGCTGGATTCCTGGTCTGAATCAAGGCGTTAGGGAGACATTCTACGGGTCCTGCTACGATTGCTGTATGCACAAGCGGACGACAGGAGTGTTGCCGCAGAGATAGGCTATGAAGGCGCGGTATCT
>WBZY01000301.1_pt1 | contig 40506 bp, 32 predicted proteins | sample 5204191 | NCBI WGS metagenome assembly WBZY01 (sample SAMN12344363, study PRJNA552823) | activated sludge metagenome | biome: Activated sludge suspended growth; feature: Anammox Sidestream; material: Wastewater; isolation source: activated sludge from anammox sidestream of wastewater treatment...
CCTCGATGAGGTAAGACTACCGACTGGAGAGCCGTATGCGGGAAACCCGCACGTACGGTTCGGAGGGAGGGGGGACCGAACTCAATCGGTCCTTCCTACCCCTATCGGCAATATGCCGGGCCACAGGCCGGGCCAGGCACACATTCGCCGCCGCGGGTTGCGCGAACGCGCCGCGCCGGTAGAATGCCTCCCCTGAGCGCGTCGCTCGCGGGTGTAGTTCAATGGCAGAACTGCAGCTTCCCAAGCTGCTAACGTGGGTTCGATTCCCATCGCCCGCTCCAACCCCCGAGCTCCAGCCCCCGATCTCCAACCCATCCCCGATCGACCCCGTCCCGCGCGCCGCTCGACCTCCTTCGCGACCGCAGCACCACGCCGGCCAACATGACACGATCGTCATGCATCGCGGGTGATACACCGGCGTCGCGCGAACGTAGCCAATCGACGCATCACCCTGCCGGAGAACCCCCTGATGGACATCGAACGCGCCCGCATCTTTCGCCCCGCCGCCACGCCGCGCGTGATCGAGGAGGCCTACACACCCGACCAGCACCGGCGCCTGCTCGGGGTGGTGCGTGACAACGGGCCGTGGACGCTGATCGTCGCGCAGCACTTCAAGTCGGCCGAGGAACTGATCGCCACCACCTCGGGCAGCGTTCCCGAAGGCGTGCAGCCCACGCTCGACATGTTCGTGACGCCGGTGTTCCGCGGCTACTACTCGTACGCCGGTGCGTGCATCCGTCCGGAGATCGAGGACTGCTACTACAACCCGCGCTTCCTGCAGCTGGTGCGCGAGTACTGGGGCGCGAAGTACGCCGAGCCGGAGAGCATGCTGTTCAACATCCAGGGTCCCTGCGAAGCTGCCGGCGCGCCGCACGTCGACGCCACGCGCTTTCGCGGCATCACCATGGACGACACGCCGCTGTGGCTGATGAATACCATGGTCAAGTCGGGCCTGTTCAGCCGCTGGCAGGTGCGCAAGGCGCAGGTGGTGACGTGGTACTACCGCGGCCGCACCGGCGGCGGCTTCGTCTACTGGCCGGACGGTCCGCACGAACAGCCGAAAGTGCTCGAGGCGCCGATGTGGGGACGGGCGGTCGTGGTCGAGAACGAGATGATGTACCACACCGCGCAGGCCAACGGACCGGTCGCGATGCGGCGCCCGCCGGGGCTGGCATTCGGCTCCGTGATGGAGGCCGACCCCGCGGTTCATGGCGGTTGGCGCATCCTCACCGACGGACGCGTGATCCAGCAGGTTCCGGAGGAGGAGTTCCGCTTCCTCGTGCACTGGAGCGCGTACGTCTACGCGGATCTGGACGAGCTGAAACTGGTGCGCGACCACACCGACGATCTCACCCACGAGCGTGTCATCGACACCTTGGTCACCGATCTGCGCCGGCGCGGAGAACAGTTCCGGATGCCCGCCGATCCGCTGAGCGACAAGGCGTTCATCGCGCTGCTGACGCGCGTCTACGACGTGGGCTTACCGCTGCACTTCCCGCCCGCACCCGCCGAAGCGCGGGCGGCCTGAGGGAGGCCTGCGCCTCATTCCGCCTGCAGGGTGGCGACGAAGGCGTCGGCCTGCGCGATCGCGCGCGAACGCGAGAAAGCAGAGCAGGACGATGCGAAGGCGTAACATGTGCGCGTAGATTCGGCCCGTGGCCGAACGAATGTCCGGGCACAGCCCGGACTTACAGCCGAACGAGTGTCCGGGCACGGCCCGGACCTACAGCCGAACGAGTGTCCGGGCACGGCCCGGACCTACAGCCGAACGAGTGTCCGGGCACGGCCCGGACCTGGCAAGGAGAACGACATGAGCGAACCGTATACCCCGCCGAAGGTCTGGAAATGGGAAACCGGTGCCACCGGAGGCTTCTTCGCGAAGATCAACCGGCCGATCGCCGGTCCCACGCACGAGAAGGAGCTGCCGGTCGGCAAGCACCCGCTGCAACTCTATTCGCTGGGCACCCCGAACGGGGCCAAGGTCACGATCCTGCTCGAGGAACTGCTCGCGGCCGGATTCGGCGGGGCCGAGTACGACGCGTGGCTGATCCGCATCGACACCGGTGACCAGTTCGGCAGCGGCTTCGTCGAGATCAATCCGAACTCGAAGATTCCCGCGCTGCTCGACCGCAGCATGGATCCGCCGCTGCGCGTATTCGAGTCCGGTTCGATCCTGCTCTACCTCGCGGACAAGTTCGGCGCCTTCGTGCCGCACGACGTGGCCGGACGCGCCGAGTGCCTGAACTGGTTGTTCTGGCAGATGGCGAGCACGCCGATCCTCGGTGGCGGTTTCGGGCATTTCTACGCGTACGCGCCGGAGAAGTACGAGTACCCGATCAACCGCTACACGATGGAGGTGAAGCGCCAGCTCGACGTGCTCGACCGCCAGCTCGCCGATCGACCGTACATCGCGGGCGAGCAGTACACCATCGCGGACATGGCGATCTGGCCGTGGTACGGCGGCGTGGTCACCGACAGGATTTATTCCGCTGCCGAGTTCCTCGAGGCGCACAGCTACACGAACGTGCTGCGCTGGGCGCACCATATCGCCGAGCGCCCGGCCGTGAAGCGCGGGCGGCGGGTCAACACCGCCGAACTTCAGGAGCGTCACGACGCCGGGGATTTTGCGGGCGTCGGCGGGCCCGCGACGGCTGATTGATCTCGGTCCGGGCTGTGCCCGGACATTTGTTCGGCCACAGGCCGAACCTGCGCGGGCATTTGTTGTGCGGCACGTGCGTCACCCCGTTTGCGCGGCCCACGCTCCTGTCCACCTCCGTCGGAATTGGTCGTCATGCGGCTTGACAATATGCCGGGCGTGATCCGACAATCTTCCGCATGGTCAGGGCACCTGACCGAATAAGCATAACGAACCAAACGGGAGACACGTCCATGGTCGATCATCGTCCGGGCCAGAATCCGCTTGCCCGCAGCATCCGCTTTGCCACTGTCATGCTCGCCGGCGTCTGTCCGTTGCTGCTGGGGGCGGCGCCGTCGTGGGCGGCCGCGAGCGCCGCGATCGAGGAAGTCGTAGTCACCGCCGAGCGGCGCGAGGGCAACCTGCAGGAGACGCCGATCGCGATCACCGCGATGGATGCGAAGACGTTGCTGGATCGCGGCATCGTCGATCTCGAGGGCGTGATAAAGGCGACGCCGAGCATGTCGTTCACGCCGTATCCGCCCACCGTGCATACGCTGACGCTGTACATGCGAGGCTCCGGGGTGCAGGACGTCGGCCAGATCACGATCGATACCGCGATCGGGCTCTACCAGGACGGTTTCTACCTCTCCCGCGGGCAACTGGTCACCTTCGACCTCGCCGACGTGGAGCGCGTCGAAGTGCTGCGCGGGCCGCAGGGAACCCTGTACGGGCGCAACACCACCGGCGGTGCGGTCAACCTGATCAGCCGCAAGCCGAGCGGCGAGTTCGGTTTCAAGCAGGAACTCGGCATCGGCAGCGAAGGGCGTCTGCGCAGCCTCAGCGTGGTCGATCTGCCGCGCAGCGGAAACCTGAGTGCCAAGCTGAGTTACCTCGCGCGCGAGAAGGACGGCTACGTGCGCAACCGCGGATCGAGCAACGATTTCGGCGAGGAAGAGCAGGCCGCGGGCCGGGTCGCGTTGCGCTGGGCGAACGACGGCCCGTTCGCCGCCGATTATTTCTTCGAGAAAGGGGACCTGGACTCCACCGCGCTCTACTACACGAGCGACGGACTGGTCGGTCTGCTGCCGGGCTATTCGAACAGCGGCAAGCCGGAGGACGTCAGCTACCGTGCCATCGACCTGCCGATGGGCAAGGGCGAGTTCACCGGCCACGGACTGACGCTGTCGTGGGAGGTATCCGACGCCCTGACCTTGCGTTCGCTGACCGGCTACCGCGACATCTCGACCATCTATTACCAGGACTACGCCGAGACCTTCTTCGTCGGCTTCCAGAGCAGCGACGACATCGCCTCCGACCAGTTCTCGCAGGAGTTCCAGGCGCTGGGCACGCTGTTCGACGGCCGTGTCGAGTACGTCGCCGGGCTCTACTACTTCGATGAGGAGGGCCGCCACATCCAGAACACGCTGATCACGAACGTGTTCCCGGGTGCGCTGCGCCTCGACAAGTACCGTTTCGTCGAGATGGAGTCCGAGTCGCAGGCGGCGTTCGCGCAATTTACGTGGACGCCTCCCGTGCTCGACGACCGGCTCGAGCTGACGTTCGGCGGCCGCTATACCAAGGACGAGCGCAAGGCCGATCGCGAGTTGCTGAGCGAGTACTTCGGCTACCCGATCGCGCGCGAGCCGGCCCCGGGGCTGGTGTCGTCGAATGACCTGGAATCCAGCGAGTTCAATCCCTCGTTCACCGCGAACTTCGCGTGGAACGAGGACGTCAGCACCTATCTGCGGATCGCCACCGGCTACAAGGCCGGCGGTTCCAGCGAATCGGTCGACGTCGGGCAGTTCGGCGTGACCTTCGATCCGGAGAAGGTCACGGTCTACGAACTCGGGCTGAAGTCCTACCTGTTCGATCGCACCATGCGGCTGAACATGGCGGCCTTCCGCAGCGACTACGAGGACATGCAACTCTTCTTCAACACGAGTCCCGGCGATATGTCGGTGGTGCTCGGCATGAACGCCGGCAAGGCGACCATCGACGGCATCGAGGTCGAGGCGTTGTGGCAGCCTGTGGACGGACTGGGCTTGACGCTGGAGTACACGTACCTGGATGCCGGCTATGACGAGGTCCCGGCGCCGGCCGGCACGATCTTCGATCCGGCGGTCAACACGGCCTCGCCGTACCAGGTCGGGGAGGACGTGAAGCAACTGTTCTCCACCGGCTACGCGCCCGAGAACACGCTGAACGTCGGCGCGAACTGGACCTTCCTGCAACTGGGACGTGGCGATCTCACGGCCATCCTCAATTACCGCTGGGAGGATCGCACGTACCACACCTCCGGCGCAGGCCCCGCGGTGCCGAACCACGAGAACGCCTCGCGGCCCTCGTACGGGCTCTGGGACGGCCGCCTGTCGTGGCAGTCGGACATCGGCGAGCACAGCAAGCTGCGCGTCGACCTCTGGGGCAAGAACCTCGCGGACCGCAAGTGGCCACTCTACGTGGTGGCTTCCGGTGGTCCGGTGACGGTGCGTGATCCGGTCAGCGGCAGCGTGACGCCCGCAGGGTACAACCCGGCGCCCACGGCATGGGCGGAGCGGCGCAGCTACGGCATCAACGTCGTCTACGAGTACTGACCGCCACCCTCCTGCCTTTGCCCGGACCTGCTCCGTTGTAGGTCCGGGCTGCGCCCGGACATTTTGTTCGGTTGCACGAACGCACCTGTTCGGCCACAGGCCGAACCTACGCGGACATTCGTTCGGTTGTAGGTCCGGGCTGCGCCCGGACATGAATTGTTCGGCCACAGGCCGAACCTACGACACGACACAATCTCGGTTATGTGATCGAATGCTAAGAACGCCGCTTCTTAGAAGTCTTTGACTGCGCGTGCGCTGCCAGCTTGCCTTACCGGTCCATTCCGCTTACATAGACGTAAACCCGGAGGGTTGATAACAACAGGAGAAGGCCATGTCCGTGAGTCATGTGTTCGGATTGCTTTACCAGCCGCGCAAGCAGTGGGATGACCTTCGCCGGGAGCGTGGAGGTTCGGTCGCGCAGGTGTTCCTTGCCAACGTGGTCTGGCTGGCGCTGATCCCGCCGCTGTCGCTGCTGATCGGGACCACGCAGGTGGGCTGGAGCGTGGCCGGTGGCGAGGTCGTGAAGCTGACGCTGGCCAGCGCACTGCCGATGGCGGCCGCATTCTATTTCGCACTGTTGCTGGGCGTGGCGCTGGTGGCGTACGCGATGTTCTGGATGGAACGCACCTTCGGCGTCGAGTCGAGCTACCGGCGCTGCCTGGTCTTCACGATCTTCACCGCGACGCCGATGTTTCTGTCCGGATTCGTCGGCCTGCTGCCGATCCTGTGGCTCGACGTGCTGGTGGTGCTGGCGGCTACCGGCTACAGCGTGTTCCTGCTCTACAGCGGCATCCCGATCTTCATGGAGATCCCGCACGAGCGGGCGTTCGTATTCGCCAGTTCGATGCTGACGGTCGGGCTGGTCGCGCTGGTCGGCTGCATGGCGGTCACGGTGCTCCTGTGGGGGTTCGGGCTCGCCCCAGCCTTTGCCTGAACCCGTTTGCACCCTTTGCCTGAACCCGTTTGCACTGTGCTGCGGGGTGCTGTCGGTGCTAGGGTGCGTCCCGCACCGACGGCAGGGGACAGACGCATCGACGATGGCGGACGGCGAAGTAAGCACGGTATGCGGGCCGGTTCCGCTGGCGAGTCTGGGTGTGACGCTGATGCACGAGCATCTGCTGATCGGCTGCTCCGGCTGGCAGGCCGACACGCTGAACCCCGGACCGTCCCGACGCGACATGCTCGCCGTCTGCGTGGATCGCATCACCGAGTTGCAGGACCGGGGCATCCGGTCGCTGGTCGATCCGTGCCCCAACGACATGGGGCGCGACGTGGAGTTCGCGGCCGAGGTCGCCGCACGTACCGGTTTCAATATCGTCTGCGCCACCGGGTTGTTCAAGGAGGACGATGGCGGCGCGGCGTACTGGAAGCACCACTGCGCGATGGGCACGGCCGTCGAGGCGATGGCCCGGCTGTTCATCCACGAATTGACGGCCGGTATCGGCGAAACCGGCATCCGGGCCGGGATCATCAAGATCGGGACCGGCCAAGGAAGCATCACGGACTACGAGCTGACCGTGCTCGAGGCGGCGGCGATCGCCGCGGTGGAAACCGGTGCGCCGATCACCACGCACACCGAAGACGGCACGATGGGCGACCGGCAGCAGGAACTGCTGATTGCGCGCGGCGTGGCGCCCCACAAGATCGTGATCGGGCACAGCTGCGGCAGCACCGATTACACCTACCACACGCGGATACTGGACAACGGTTCGTATCTCGGCTTTGACCGTTTCGGTCTCGAGACACTGGTCAGCGACCGGCAGCGTATCGATTCGCTGCTCGCCCTGCTGGCCGCGGGGCACGAGCGGCAGCTCGTGTTGTCGCACGATTCGGTCTGGTGCATGCGCGGCAAACCGTTCCCCGATGCGTTGCTGGCGCACGTGGCGTCCGACGGGTTCTTCAACCCGACGCACATCCACGACCGCATCATTCCGCAACTGTTGCAGGCAGGCGTCAGCCGCCGGCAGATCGATACGCTGTTGATCGACAACCCACGGCGTTTCTTCAGCGGCAGCGCGCCCGCGAATCCTGAGCAGTCATAAACCACCACCAACCGGGAAGCACCCGAGATCCACCCGAGGAGACGTAGAAGTCATGTCCGACAATCGCAATACCATCAGAACCCTGTGCCTGGCCATCGGCGCGATCGCCGCCGGCCAACTCCAGGCCCAGACCGCGCTCGACGAAATGATCGTGACCGCGCAGAAGCGCGAGGAAAACCTGCAGGCCGTGCCGCTGGCCATCTCGGCGGTGTCCGGCGAGGACCTCGAACTGCGCAACATCGAGGGACTGGGTGACCTGAACGCGATCGCACCCAACGTGATGTTCCGCCAGAACCCGGGTGCGCGGCTGATCTCGACCGTTTCGATCCGGGGCAGCGCCACCGGCCAGCCGGCCATCTGGCTGGATCCGCCGGTCGGCATGTATCTGAACGGTATCTACCTGGGCAAGGCGCAGGGTTCGGTGTTCGACGTGGTCGATATCGAGCGGGTCGAAGTGCTGCGCGGCCCGCAGGGCACGCTGTTCGGGCGCAACACCGAAGGTGGCGCGATCAACTTCGTCGCGCGCCGCCCCTCCGGCGAGTTCAGTGGCTCCGCCAAGGTCGAACTGGGCAATTACGATCGTCGCATCGGTCGCGTGCAGATGGACCTGCCGCAGATGGGTATGGCGTCGGTCAGCCTGGCCGCGCGCAAGGAAGTCGCCGACGGCTGGGCACACAACCGCACCGGCCCCGACATGGGCGAGGTCGACAGCGAGGCGTTCCGCGGCTCGGCGAAGTTCGACGTCTCCGATCGCTTCGTGGCTGTCTACGACCTCGATTACTCGAACATCGACCAGACACCGGCGCCGTCGAGCCTGACGTCGCTCACCGGTTGGGGCGGTACCTTCCCCAGCGTGTTCGGCAGCTTCCTCGGCTCCAAGATCCAGGAGGCCGCCACACCCTATGTGACCACGAGCCGCCCGAGCACCGTATCGACGAACATGACGCCCGGGCAGAAGGGGCCGATGGAGGCGAGCGAGGGGCTGTCGCACGCGTTGACGCTGGAGTACGACCTCACCGAAGACGACACCATCAAATACATCGGCGCGTACAGGAGCATGGATTTCGAGGACAGCCAGGACATCGACGGCATGCCGCTGGTGAGCGTCGATGTGGTCCCGGGGTTCTCGTGGGGCATGGCCGCGAACTACAACCGCGCCACCGAGTACGAGCAGCTTTCACACGAGTTGCAGTGGATCGCGAGCCGCGACACCGTGAACTGGGTGGCGGGCCTTTACTGGTTCGAGGACGAGGGCACCACCCGCGGCAGCCAGCAGTTCACGCTGTTCGGTGCAGCACCGCAGCAGTCGAACTATGCAGCCGACACCGAAGCCTGGGCGGCATTCGGCCAACTCGACTGGCAGTTCGCCGAGGACTGGACCGCCACCGTCGGCATGCGTTACACGGAGGAAGAACGCAGCGGCTGGACGCACCGCTACCTCACCAACGGTTTCGGCGGCAGCTTCGTCACCGATGTGGGCGCCGGCCTGCTCCCTTACACGTCCTACAGCGAGGCTTTCGACGACACCACGCCGATGGCGGCGCTTTCCTGGGCGGTCAACGACGACGTCAACGTCTACGCGCGCGTTGCCAAGGGCTTCAAGAGCGGCGGCTTCAGCTCGGAAGTCGCCGATCCCGCGGTCGCCACGCCGTTCGAGCCGCAGAGTTCGCTGTCGAAGGAGATCGGTGTCAAGTCGCTGTGGTGGGATGGTCGCGCGCGCCTCAACGTCGCGTTGTTCCACAACGAGGTTACCGACCTGCAGATCACCCAGCTGCTGCCGGGTACCACGCAGTCACTGCTGACCAACGCGGGTGAGGCCGTCTACAAGGGGGCCGAGGTCGAGTTCGCGCTGCAGATCACCGACGACTGGCTCGTTTCGGGCAACTGGGGTTATCTGGACACCAGCTTCGACAAGTACCTGGACAACTCCTTCGCGCCGGGACGCCCGATCATCGATACCGCATCGAACCGTCTGGCGCCGTACGCGCCGGAGAACACCTTCAGCCTGCAGTTGCAGGGCACGCTGGCGCGGCTGAGCTTCGGCGAACTGATGTTGCTGCTCGACTACAGCTTCACGGACGATATGTACCTGTACGCGGTCAACAAGGACCTCGCCGCGCCGAATGCCGGTGGCAGCTACGTGAAGTCGCTCGACGGCCTGCCGGACACGCAAAACCTGAACGTGCGCGTGCAACTGTCCGACGTGCCGGTCGGCGACGGCGCGATGGACTTCGCGTTCTTCGTGCGCAACGCGACCGACGAGGACAAGCTGGTCCAGGGCATCGACTTCAGCATGTTCCGCAACGGCAGCTGGCAGGAGCCGCGAACCTACATGTTCTCCGCCGCCTACAAGTGGTGATGCCTCGCCCCGGTGCGCCTTGCCGGCGCACCGGGGCCTTGTTGCTCATTCCAGCTCGCTCGCGAGCCGCCGCCTGATCGCCAGCATCTCCCGGCGCTGCGCGGGTGTGATCTTCGGGTAGTGCATATCGAGGGCGCCGAGGGTGTCGACGAGGATCTGCGAGACGATCAGGCGCGCGTTCTTCTTGTCGTCGGCGGGCACGATGTACCACGGCGCCTCGCGCGTGCTGGTGGCCTCGAAACACGCCTGGTAGGCCTTCATGTAATCGTCCCACGCCGCGCGTTGCTCGATGTCCGCGGGGCTGAACTTCCAGTTCTTTTCCGCATCGTCGATGCGCGCGATCAGGCGCTTGCACTGCTCCTTTTTCGAGATGTGCAGGAAGATCTTCACCACCCGCGTGCCGTTGTCGTGCAGATGCGTCTCCGAATTCACGATCGATCGGAAGCGTTTCTTCCAGATCGACTTGTCGTCGCGCGCGGCGTCGGGCAGCTTCTGGCTGGCGAGGATTTCCGGGCGCACGCGCACGATCAGCACTTCCTCGTAGTACGAGCGGTTGAAGATGCCGATGCGTCCGCGCTCGGGCAGCGCACTCTGCGTGCGCCACAGGAAATCGTGGTCGAGTTCCTGCTCGCTCGGGTGCTTGAAGCTGAACACCTGGCAGCCCTGCGGATTGACGCCCGACATCACGTGGCGGATCGCGCCGTCCTTGCCGGCGGCGTCCATCGCCTGGAAGATCACCAGCAGCGAATGGCGATCGTGCGCGTAGAGCTTCTGCTGCAGTTCGCTGAGCCGCCGCGTGCCCGCTTCGAGCCGTTCCTCGTAGTCCTTCCTGTCCTGGTACAGCGGGTCGATGCGGGTGGCCCGGCGCGCCAGCCGGACCGAGGTGTCGGGTTCGACGCGGAAATCGCGGAGATCGATGCTCATCGTGCGGCTCCTTTGCGTGAGGGCATGACGCGGCGGACGCGTCGGGCCAGTATACCGCGCGCATTGGAATGCCCTGGATCGCACACCATCGTTGCGCTTGCGCAGATCATGTGTGTATTCCGGCCAGGGCTGCCGGGCAGGAGGGGTTCTCCGCAGATCGGGATGACGATCGGAAAAAGTTATCGCCACGCTCATGACAATCAAACTCTCGAATCCAGGAGGGCGGTTATGATCGAGGCCGAACGCAACAGCACCCTGGCATTGTTCGTCGGGGTGCCTCGGCAGACCTGGCAGGAGGATCCACATCATGGAAAGCAAAACGTCCTCGAGGGGACAATGCCCCGTCATGCACGGCGGGGCCACATCGGCGGGCAGGTCGAACACGGAGTGGTGGCCGAAGGCACTGAACCTCGACATCCTGCACCAGCACGACACGCGGACCAACCCGATGGACGCGGATTTCGATTACCGCGCGGAAGTCGGAAAGCTCGACGTGGCGGCGCTGAAGAAGGACCTGACGGCGCTGATGACCGACAGCCAGGACTGGTGGCCGGCCGACTGGGGTCATTACGGCGGACTGATGATCCGCATGGCGTGGCACGCCGCGGGCACCTACCGCATTGCCGACGGTCGCGGTGGCGCCGGCACCGGCAACCAGCGCTTCGCCCCGCTCAATTCCTGGCCGGACAACGGCAACCTCGACAAGGCGCGGCGCCTGCTGTGGCCGATCAAGAAGAAGTACGGCAACCGGATCAGCTGGGCCGACCTGATCATCCTGGCCGGCAACGTGGCCTACGAGTCGATGGGCCTGAAGACTTTCGGTTTCGCGTTCGGTCGCGAAGACATCTGGCATCCGGAAAAGGACACCTGGTGGGGCTCGGAAAAGGAATGGCTGGCGCCCAGCGGCAGCGAGGGTAGCCGCTATTCGGGCGAACGTGACCTGGACAACCCGCTCGCGGCCGTGATGATGGGACTCATCTACGTGAACCCGGAGGGCGTCGACGGCAAGCCCGATCCGCTGAAGACTGCGCGCGACATGCGCGTGACCTTCGCCCGCATGGCGATGAACGACGAGGAAACCGTGGCGCTGACTGCCGGTGGCCACACCGTCGGCAAGGCGCACGGCAACGGCGATGCCGCCCGGCTCGGCCCGGCGCCCGAAGGCGCCGAACTCGAGGAGCAGGGCTTGGGCTGGATGAACCACAGCACGCGGGGCGTGGGCCGCGACACCGTGACCAGCGGACTCGAGGGCGCCTGGACCACGCATCCGACGCGGTGGGACAACGGCTACTTCGCCATGCTGTTCAGGCACGACTGGTGGTTGCAGAAGTCGCCGGCGGGTGCGTGGCAGTGGGAGCCGGTGCAGATCGAGGCAGCGGACATGCCGGCGGACGTCGAGGATCCCTCGATCCGCTGCAAGCCGATCATGACCGACGCCGACATGGCGCTGCGTTTCGACCCGGACTACCGCCGCATCGCCGAGCGCTTCCGCAACGACCAGGCCTACTTCGAAGAGGTCTTTGCGCGTGCCTGGTTCAAGCTGACGCACCGCGACATGGGGCCGAAAGCGCGCTACATCGGCCCCGAGGTGCCGGCCGAGGACCTGCTGTGGCAAGATCCGGTGCCCGCCGGCAACGCCCGCTACGACGTTGCCGCCGTGAAGGCGCTCATCATCGCTGCCGGCCTGTCGGTAGGTGAGCTGGTCAGCACCGCCTGGGACAGCGCCCGCACGTTCCGCGGCTCCGACTATCGCGGTGGCGCCAACGGCGCGCGCATCCGCCTCGCGCCGCAGCGTGACTGGGAAGGCAACGAACCGGCACGGCTCGCCAGGGTGCTCGCGGTGTACGAGCGCATCGCCGGTGATACCGGCGCCAGCGTGGCCGACGTGATCGTGCTCGGCGGCAACGTCGGCCTGGAGCAGGCGATCAGGGCTGCGGGGTTCGCGGTCGAGGTGCCGTTCGCGCCGGGCCGGGGTGACGCCAGCCAGGAGCACACCGACGTCGAGTCCTTCGCCGTGCTGGAGCCGCTCGCCGACGGTTTCCGCAACTGGCAGAAGCGGGATTACGTGGTCCAGCCGGAGGAACTGCTGCTCGACCGCGCCCAGTTGATGCGCCTCACGGCCTGCGAGATGACGGCCCTGGTGGGCGGCATGCGCGTGCTGGGCGCCAACCACGGCGGCAGCGCGCACGGCGTGTTCACCGCGCGCGTCGGTGCGCTCACGAACGACTTCTTCGTGGCCCTGACCGACATGGTCAACACCTGGAAGCCCGTCGGGCGCAACCTGTACGAGATCCGCGACCGCCGGACCGGTGAGTTGAAGTGGACCGCCACGCGGGTCGATCTGGTCTTCGGATCGAACTCGGTGCTGCGCGCGTACGCCGAAGTCTACGCGCAGGACGACAACCGCGAGAAGTTCGTGCGCGATTTCGTCGCCGCCTGGACCAAGGTGATGAACGCCGACCGCTTCGACCTGACCCCGTAGATCCGGGCTGTGCCCGGACGATGCCACGGCGAACCCGCGTCCACGTAGGTTCGGCCTGTGGCCGAACGATTCATGTCCGGGCACAGCCCGGACCTACGACCGGACGTCCGCGTAGGTTCGGCCTGCGGCCGAACGATTCACGTCCGGGCACAGCCCGGACCTACAACCGAAGGTCCACGTAGGTTCGGCCTGTGGCCGAACAATGTCGGTGGCCAAGCAATGTCCGGGCACAGCCCGGACCGAACGTCCACGTAGGTTCGGCCACGGGCCGTTGCGCCGCGCCTTACCCAGAACGGGGAAATGACCGCCCACCGTCCGCGGCGTACTGGTGATGATAGGAGCATTCGGCAACCACACGTCGTGAGGATCCAGCGTGGGTGAAGGACGCTTCGACGCCATCGTGATCGGCGCCGGCTTCGGCGGTGCGAGCTGCGCCGCCCTGCTGGCGAGGGCGGGCAGGAAGGTGCTGGTCATCGAGAAGAACAACCTGGCGGGCGGCAAGACCATGAGCCACGCGCGCAAGGGCTTCCGCTATTCGCCGTGGCCGATCATCGGCGCGCCGCTGGGGGGCAGCTGGGCCAGCCGTCTGGTGGCGGATCTGGGCATCGGGGAGCACGCGCGGCTGGTGAAGGTGCAGGGCCGGTCGATGTACCGCACGCCCGACGGCACCTTCGCGCCGATGCCGTCGAGCGGATCCGATGCGCTCGATCCCAACGTGCTGTTCGACTGGCTGCGCGTTCCCGCGGCCGAACGCACGGCGGTGCTCGAGTTCATGATGATGCTCAGCCTGATGCCGCCCGACGAGGTGGCGAAGCTGGAAGGCCGGGATTTCCACGGCTGGGTGCAACCGTTCGGACTGCCGGCGTCGGTGCACGCGTTCCTGGTGAGCAACTGCCTGGACGATATGTACATGGTCCCCAGCGACCAGCTCGACTGTGCCGAGGCGGTCAGCGGGTTGCAGAAGGTGCTGCTCGGCGGCGGCGGACAGTTCTGCCTCGGCGGCTGGGGCGTGCTGGCCGAGGCGTGTTGCGCCTACGTCGGCGCGCACGGCGGCGAGGTGCTGACCGGCACGCGCGTGCAGCGGATCGTGATCGACGACGGCGCGGTCGCCGGCGTGGAGACCGAGGACGGCACCATCCACCGCTCCGCCACGGTGATCAGCAACGCCGGCATCCAGCCCACCGTGCTGCGACTGGCCGGTGCGCGGCATTTCGACGCGGACTATGTCGAACGCATCGGGAAACTGCTGCCCTCGCACGCGCTGGTCGGTTACCGCTATTTCCTCGGCGAGCCGGTGCTCGACTACGGCTACAGCGTGATCTTCTCCAACACCAGCGCGTGGAGCCGGCAGCGCTTCGAGGACGCGCACGCCGGCAAGGCCTCGCGCGAAGGCTTCGTGCTGGTCGAAGTACCGTCGAACTACGATCCCGGGCATGCACCGGCGGGCCGGCAGCTGGTGATGAGCGCATCGATGTGCCCGGCCGATCCGGAGATGAGCCGCGACGACGTGAAAGCCTGGGCCGATGCCGGCGAGGCGATCCTGTTCGCGGCGCACCCGGAGCTCGCGAGCCGGATCGAGGAGAAGGTGCTCTACACCGCCAAAAGCGTCTCCAATGCCACCCGTGACGCGGCGGTGCCCGGTGCCGGCGGCGAGACGATCGGCATCGCGCAGATCGTCGGCCAGGCGGGGCGCGCCAAGCCCTCGATCCGGACCCCGGTCGAGGGGCTGTGGATCGTGGGCTGCGATGCCGGTGGCACCGGCGTGGGCACGCAGCAGGCGATCGAGTCCGGTTATGTGGTGGCGGAGGCGGTGCTGGGTTGAGTCCGGCAACGCCTGCCCTGTCTCGAGGAACGTCACGGCTCCGCTTGCAGGGGCAGCGAGGCGGACAAGGCAACGGCGTCCAGTTGCGCCAGTCAGCCTGAGGCATGGCAAAAACCCGGTCGACCATCGACGAGCGCCAACCGGGGCTGTGTCATCTTGCGGGCGCTGTCCCGCGATTCATGATTTCCACGTAGCCTGGGTAGCTGAACAGCCGGTTGCGTTTCTGCGCCGTGAGTTCGCGCACGATGCCGAGTTGCTCGAGGTGGCGATCGGCTGCTCGCACAGCAGCAAGGTGATCAGCAAACGCCCCACAAGACCGTTGCCGTCCACAGGAAGGGGTGGATGGTTTCGAATTGCACGTGCGCCAGCGTGCGCCGCCTTGAGCAGCAGCGGCGTCGGCTCCGGTAGATCGTTCAGGAAACGTTCGAGCCGGCTCATGCATTCCAGTACTTCCCCGGCGGGCGGCGGCACGAAAGCCGCGTTGCCGTGGCGGGTGCCGCCGATCCAGTTCTGGCTACGCCGGAACTCCCCCGGGGTCAGCGTGCTGCCGCGGCCCCTGGCCAGCAGCACGCCGTGTACCTCGCGGATCAGCCGCAGCGACAGCGGCGTCTGGCGCAATTGCTGATCGAGTGCGTCGTCCTGGCTGGCGGAGAACGGCTGGATATCCAGTGGTGCGACATCGCCCGACACGAGGGCCTGCATCAGTCCACGGTCAACGAACTGCTGCGCCTGACGCTGCTCGAACCGCGCATCGTGCAGGCCATCTACGCCGGCCAGCAGCCGCGCTGCATGAGCCTGCTGTGGTTCCAGCGCAACCCACTGCCGATGGACTGGTTCGCGCAGCGGGAGGTTGTGGAGCGGTTCGACGCCTGACCGGGCTATTTGCCCGGAATCGAACCCGCGTCCGCATGGTGGTTCAAACGGAGGGTGCGTCGGCTGCGTCATCATCGGCGGCGGGGTCGGTGAGCCTCCGAATCGTCAGGGCGCAGCGTTGTTCAATCAAGGTATTGATCTGCTCAACCAAAGCATTGCCAGCAAAACTGTGTCCAGGGTCAGACTGGAGTTTGCGCGCCGTCGCAGGCAGTAACTTTGCCAATTCCAGAATTCGCCGTTTGGCCTGAGCCTTGGTAAAGCCTACGCCTTCGGCGAACTGCTCCCAGTGACGCGCCCGGACTTCGCTGAACTTGTACTTGCTGCCGATTTTCATCGCCATCTTCTGCGTCAGTGTTGGATACACCGCCGTCGAGAGCGTGTCGTAAAACGGTGCCAGAACGGGGGTCTTGCCCGAGTACAGCAGAGAGAGATTCTTGGCGTGCGCATCATGATTACCGATCAGCGCATTGAAGATCACGTAGTCGAGCAGTCGCAGGACCTGCGGCGCACTGGGGCGCGTCGCACTGCGCACCAGATCAAAACACTGCGCCAGATCCGGACCACCTTCATTCTGGTACTTCATTTCTGGCACCACGCCAAGTGCCTGGCAGAAGTCCTCTTGATGAAGCCGTCGCCTGCGCCCCTGGGCATCAATCAGCCGGTCATAGCGTTCAACCAGCAGAAACGAGCGATCCAACACCCAGTGAACTTTCGATTTCGCTGGCTTGAACTGCATGGCCTCAGCCAACGCCATGCAAAACCCCTCGTTGACCACGCTGTCTTCAACGGCGTGGATGGCCGGTTTCAGGATGTGGGAGCTAGGCGTGCCGTTGAAGGGCAGCCCGATGCGCGCACCATCGAAAACCACTGGCAACTTGTCCTGGGCACCCGCCAAGGAAAGCCGCAAGCCGTCTTTGCCTGCCAGCATGGGGCGACGCGGCAATTCATCCAGGATGGCAACGACTTCGTCGTTGCTCAGCCATTGAACGTCATCGGTGCGGGTCGGCACAGGCAAAGCCTGCCCCGGCTCGAGGAACGTCACGGCTCCGGCACATTCGCCACCGATGTGGTCCAGCAGTGCAAAGTCGTTCTGGCCAGACACCTGAAACTGCTGCGCAATCAGGCGGCGCATCTGCCCTTCGGGTAGAAGACCAGCAAAGAAGGGGCGCGTTTTGCGATCGTCGAACGGCTCCGCTTGCAGGGGCAGCGAGGCGGACAAGGCAACGGCGTCTTTGTGTGACAACCAATCGGGCGCGTAGCAAAAGTTTAGTCGTCCATCGACCAGGGCCAGCGTGCCGACACGATCGGCGAAAAGCCAGACTTCCAGCTCATGCGCCATGGTCGCCACCCTCACGTTGATCGTTGGAAGCAACAGATGGCAACCCGCTCAACAGGACCTCCCCACCCAGGGCATCAATCACCCGCAGCACGTTTTCCAGTCGCAAGGTGGGCTTGCCTGCCTCAAGTTCGACAATGAAGCGCACGCCCACCCCAGCCGCCAGCGCCAACTGGGGTTGAGTCAGCCCGAGCTGCTTGCGAGCGGCACGCAGTGCATCGCCGAGTTGTTGAGGTGATCGAACGGATGTCATGGCTTGCTCAGTTTCCCGTTCGGGAAATTATCAGCCGCAACCGGACTAAGCGCAAGCAATATTTCCCGATCGGGAATGTTCAGTGTGGTTAGGGAATGATTCGGTCTTTTGTTTCCCGATCGGGAAATAGCGGCACTCTCGATTCCAAATTGACACTGGGATGAGCAGCGGGAGCGAGTCGGCCTTCCGCGTTGAAAATCAACCTGCGTCTGCAAGCGACCACGAACCACCTGCCCGCCAGCGGGCTGAAAACACCGCGTTGGCATTGGCCGCCTTGATGACGGGAAGCATGAACGCGACCAGTGCTGCAATGACGTCATTCAGCGCCAGCGCTTCCAGGCGGTTCTTGCTCAGGAAGGCCTGCCGCTGCGCCTGTTTCTGCGCATCTTGCGCAAACGCATCGGTGAGGCCGAATGGGATCTCCCCAGCCAGAGCGGTCTTGCGTCGATCGAAGGTCGCCCGAATCGCTTGGCGAAGGGTGTCGCCACCGAAGTCGGTGTGCTGCGCCAATATCCACATGACCGGTCGGATCGTCTCCTGGGAGATCTTCCCGCTCTCGTTTCGGGAGTTCCTCTACGGCAAGGGCATCGAAAGCGACGGCCCCTTGTCCACCAGACAGCGGCTGACCATTCAGACGGCATTTGAGGACTACTGGCAGGTCGGTGGCTTCCCCGGCGCGATTCGACTCCACCAGCGGCAGTGCGTCGAAGCCTATCAGGCGAACTGGAACACCATCCTCGCCAGCATCATCGGGCATCACAACATCTCCCACCCTCGGGCGGTGATCGATCTGGCCCACTGGCTGGTGGACAACACCGGCTCTTTCTATGCCGTCAGTCACCTGACCGATTACCTGAAATCCCTCGGCCACCGGGTGCGCAAAAGCTCGGTGGTCGATTGGCTCGTCGCGTTCGAGGATGCCGGGCGGCTGTTCAGCGTGAATATCTTTTCCAGTTCGCCGACCCGGATCAGCGTCAATCCCCGCAAGGTCTACTGCATCGACCACGCGCTGGCGGCCTCGGTCAGCTCCGGCATCCTCAGCAACCGCGACAGCCTGCTGGAGAACCTGGCCTTCACCGCGCTGCGCCGGATGACGCCGGAAATCTTCTACCACAAAACCAAGACGGGCCGTGAGGTGGACCTTGCCGCGTTGCTGCCGTCAGCGCCGGGACAAGAATGAGCCATACTGCTGGTCCAGGTCTGCGCCTCGCTGGCCGATCCCCGCATCAAGCAAAGCGAAGTGCGTTCCCTCTCCGAAGCCATGGTCGAGCTGGCGGCGGCGGAGGGGACCATCGTCACCTGGCGCACCGATGAAACCATCCCCGTGGGCTTCGGCACCATTCATGTGATACCGGTCTGGCGGTTTCTGCTGGAGATGGAGCCGCGAACCTAAAATAGCGGCTCGTCTTATTTTAGGTTCGTGCCGTTTCCTAAAACTACGGTCACCATCGGTTTGATCTCGTACCCCATGGCTCGGTAGCCGCGCTGACGCTTGTCCCACATGCGGTTGAGCTGGGGCTGATCGGTCTCGGCATAGTCGTAGATACGAACATCCTGCTTGTCGGCGTGTTCCCGGTGCAAACGTCCTGCGTATTGCTGCAAAGTTCCCTTCCAGGAGATCGGCATGGCCAGCACCAGGGTGTCGAGCGGCGGATGGTCGAAACCTTCGCCAATCAGGCGGCCGGTAGCGAGTAACACCCTCGGTGCCGACTCATCCAACGCATCCAGTTCCGCGAACACCGCCGTTCGCTGCTTCTTCGACAAGCGGCCATGCAGGACAAAGCAGTGCTCGACCTCATCCCCCAGTGGCTCCTGCAACAACGGCAAATGATCCGTTCGCTCGGTAAGCACCAGCACCTTTCGCCCTTCCCGGTACGCGGCCAGCACATCCCCGGCGATGTGATGGTTGCGGGTCGCATCGTTCGCGAGGATGCGGAACACATCCTGAATCGGTGAATCCGGCGGGATCTCCGGCGCGGGCAGCACCTTCGGCCAGACCTCCAGTTGCGCCGGGGCGGTTTTCGGTCTGGCGGCACTGTGGCGGATCGGCCCGCACTGCATGAAGATGATCGGCTGATGACCGTCGCGTCGTATAGGGGTGGCGGTCAGGCCCACCACGAATTTAGCCTTGGCCTGTTTGAGGATCGCCTCGAAGGAAAACGCCGACAGGTGATGGCATTCGTCGATGATGATCTGCCCGTACTGGTCGAGCAGTTCGCCAAGATCCTCCCGACGGGAAAGAGACTGCATGACGGCGATGTCGATCTTACCGGACGGTTTCTTCTTGCCGCCACCGATGACACCCAAGCTTCCTTTCGGAAACTCAAGAAATCCGGTCAACCGCTCCTGCCACTGGCGCAGCAGTTCGGTGCGATGGACCAGCACCAGTGTGCTCACCTTGCGCCGGGCGATCAAGGCTGCGGCGGTAACGGTCTTGCCGAAAGCCGTCGGGGCGCAGAGCACGCCGACCTCGTGTTTAAACATCTCCCGCACCGCCGCTTTCTGGTCCTTGCGCAAGGTGCCGGTGAATTTAGCCGACACTTTCCGTCCCGGCAGACGTTCATCCTGTAGTTCCGGGCGGATGTCGTTCTCCTGCAACAGGGCGCGCACCGCATCGAGGCAGCCTCGCGGCAGGCCGATATGCTGGGGGAAATTCTCGGCGCAACCGATGATGCGCGGCTTGTTCCACACCGGCAGGCGCATGGCCTGGGCCTTGTAGAACTCGGGATTCTGGAAGGCGGCGAGTCGTATCAGGCGGTTGGCCAGTGGCTGGGGCAGATCGGCCTTAGCGATGAAAATCTGGTTGGCCAGCACCAAGATCAGCGATTCCGGCAGTGGACCGGCAATCCGGGCGGGTATTGGTGATGGTCGCTGCCATGGCTTGCGGTCTTCTTCTTCGGTCGCAAAGGCCACATCCAGGGGATGGCGACCGCCGCTGGCCCGCAGGATGGCGTCTTCCAGGTCCCGCCGGGACATGGGACGGATGGACGCCAGAAAAGCCCACTGGTCTGAATAGGGTCGTAGGTGTTCATCAACGAAAACGCTGCGCCCCGATTCCCTCGGCTGTTTCTGCAGTGGCAACGCGATCAGGTTGCCGAAGCCGCCTTTGGGCATGGTGTCCTGGTTGGGAAGCAGACGGTCGTAGCTGGTCAGGGACAATTGCCGGGTGCGGTCGCAGGTGTGGCTGATCAGTGCGGCCCCGAGCTGCCGGGCCTCGCGGGCCGGAACCGGCTCGGCCAAAAAGATCCAGGCATGAGCGCCATTGCCGGAGCGTGAAATCTCCATCGCCGCCGGGATACCGAGTTCCCGGCAGGATTGCATGAATGCCTTGGCATCATCCCGCCAGTCGGCCTCATCGAAATCTGCCGCCAGAAAGTAGCAACTGTCATCGATCAGGAGCGGATAGACGCCGATGGTCTGTTTTCCGGCCAAATGGTCATAGATCACCTGATCGGTCACGGGAAGCAATTGGCGTTGGTTGCAGTCGCCGCATTTCACCCGAGGCTTGTGACAGATACCGGGCTTCCACTCGTTACCGCAGGCCGGTGAATAGCCGGATGTGCCCTTGGCGGACTCCCAGCGCTGCGGGTAGACATCATCCCGCCCACGAAAAAGGCGGCGGAACACGGCGATCTTGTCCTCGGTGGTAAAATTGGTTGGGGCTCGTGCGAATTCGGTTGGGGCGGGGGCGGGTTCAGGGATGGTCGGTTCTTCCCAGGCGATACCGTGCTGGGTCAGCAGTTCCTTGAGGCGGCAGTTCTCCTGGCGCAGCTGACACAGTTCATCTTGTTCATTCTGGCTCTTGTCACTCTTCGGCAAATCCATACTCCGCCATCAGCATGTCGTTTGAAAACATTGGCCCCCAAGTCAGCCCCCAAGATGTCGCAGCTTTTGTCATAGTTTTGTCACAGCTCGGTGTCACAGCTTGTCATAGCTCAGCCAACGTGTAATGGCGGGTCGGGTCGGTCGCTCCCGCGCCAACTTCAACGATCAGTTTGTAGTCCAGCATTCCCTTCAGATCCCGCTGCAGGCTGCGGCGGTTGACGGTCGGGCAGAGCGCTTCGAAGTCCTGAATGGTCAGCTTGCCATGCTGGAGGAGATAACCCAGCGCCATGCCCTGGCGCTCGTTCAGGCCGTGCTGCTTCACCAGCACGTCGCGGCGGATGACCTGCTCGCTGCGCTCACGCACCTCGATCATCTGGGTCTCCAGGCCGGTGACGAAGTAATCGAGCAAGCCGGTCATGTCCATGCCGTTGTCGCGCACGCTCTGGATCGACTTGTAGAAGGTCGGCCGGTCGCGGTCGTAGTATTCGCTGATGGTGAACAAGCGCTTGAAATCGTACCCGGCCTTGTAAAGGCAGAGGGTGGAGAGCAGCCGCGAGGCGCGACCGTTGCCGTCCAGAAACGGGTGGATATGCACCAGCTGGAACTGGGCGATGCCGCTTACCAGCACCGGGTGAATATCGAGGTCAGCGTTCAGCCACTTGACCAGCTCCGACATCATCACCGGCACCTCCACCGCCGTGGGCGGGGTGTAGATGACCTGACCGGTGCCCGCGTTGACCACATAGTTCTGGATGCGCCGGTATTCCCCCGGCGCGGCGCTGCCGCCGCGCACGACTTCCACCAGTTTGCGGTGGATCTCGCGGATCATCCCCTCGGTGATCGGGTCGCCGCTGTCGAGGCACTCGGAGACAAACTCGAAGGCGGTGCGGTAGTTGAGTAGCTCCCGCGCATCGTCCGGATCGGCCTCCGGCACCGCTTCGCCCTTCCACAGCCGTTCGGCCTGATCCAGGGTCAGCCGGGTGCCCTCGATGTGGGTGGTGTGGTGCGCCTCCAGAATCAGCGCCTGTTCACCCACCTCGCGTACCCAGTCGGCAGAGAGCTGCGCCGCCTCCAGAAAGCCCCGCGCCCGCTCGATGCGGGTGATTGCCTGGGTCATGCGGTTGGTGATGGTGAACTTTGGAGTAAAAGTCATGGCATGTTCCCCCTCATTCAACGTCCAGATAATCAAAGCGGCCGAGCCGCAACAGATTTTCCCGGGCACGTTCAGCATTTTCGCGAACCTGAGGGTCTTCAGCGGTCAGGCCAGCCTTCAAAATTGGCTTGGCCTCATCGGCTGAAATATACATCTGCGTGCCTTGGTCCATGGCATCCGTGATTTTGGCAAAGCATTCGACAACCAATGCCAGGTGATTCGGGAGCAGTTTATTCAGAGCTCTCACCTCAAGCGAAAGTCCAACATCTTTTCCCCGGCCAAGATCGAGAATCTTCGAGTATGATTGCAAACGCCAGTCCGGATCGAGGCATTCGGCTTCCAACCAAAAGGTAAATTCCTGAAGCTCCAGCGGCTCAGCGGCTTCAAAGCGCCAATCGAAAAAAGCGATAATGCGGTCGGTCAGTGTTTTATCCAGATGCCTGCCGCTATTTCTCAATGATCGGCCAACATGATCGAAGAGTTGCCCCCAGCGTTTCCGGTCGTCTTTGGTCTTGTCATAGAAACGCTCAAGCAGGCTTTCGTCACCTGTCAGGGGGTAGACTTCCCAAAGGTAGTAGGTGAAAAGGTGCTGACCCAGTCTGTCGATAAGCTCCCTACCGTCGCCTTTTTCGTTCGCCAGGATATTGAGGTTCTCTATTGCGTATTCAAACTCACCCCGCAGAATTTCAAACGTCAGCTTGACCGGACGGTTAAAGCGGATATAGCTGCCGAAGGCGTCCCGCCAAACAGCCTCATTTGCCTGCGGGAAAAAGATTTCCTGTTGCTGGGCGGCCCAATCCCGATTGAGGGTGCAAAGGTTCCCAAAGTGCATCCCCAACAGCGCCTGCTCAGGTCGGGTTAGCGGGATTTCAGAATTCTCGGCTAGACGCTCCGCGAGGATGTCGGTCACTTCCGGCAACTGGTCTTCCGGAAACTGGCGGCGAACCCAGAAGCCGAAATTGACAAGGGATTCGAGTGACCGGCTGCGGGTATTGTTAATGGCCTCGGTAATAGGATCGTCGCGGTTAAACAACACCGGCCGGTCGTGGTCGAGCCGCCAGTCGGACTGACCGCACGCCTGTCGAAGCAGAGCGGCAAGGCCGTCCCTTGCGGTAATTGGCGCATCCGTATCCTTGTTCACACAGGCGTCAATATAATCAACCACGGCCCGGCGCGAGCTGCCCCAGTCGGGATGGTCGCGTGATTCGTCTCTTGGCTCGGGTTGTCCTTCCACTCGCACCGTGTCCGGATGTGACAGGACCCATGCACAGAACTCAAGCCACTGGTCCAGTTTGTCGAAATTCTTCTCCTTGACGAGTTCGAGCATAGCCTTGAGCATGGCGGCGACATAGACCGGCCGAGCAATCCGGTCACGGTTCGCCAGCCAGAAAGCTAGGCGTTCGTCATCTGGCACGATCTTCTCTTTGAACAAGGATTGAAAGACGTCAGCCAGCGCGGAGATATTGATCTCAACCAGCCAGTTGTCCTTGTCCCGATGCTCCTCGTTCCAATCGCTTAGATAGGCCAGAAGCTCATCATCGGTGAAGTTTTCAAGATCTTCGGCGGACTTCGGGCTCCGGTAGCTGACCGTGCCGCCGGTTACTCCGCCGTAGGGTGAATAGCTGTCATCAGTAATAGCTTCTGACGAGGCTTCACCTTCCAGCTCATCGAAATACCGTCGGACATCCCCGCTAAGCAGTGCGGAGAATGGGCGTAGCTGCATACGGTGAAAGTAGCGCTGACGCTGCTGAAAAGCCTCTTCACTGTACCGTTCACCCATCCATTCACGAAAATCCTCTTTCGAAGGCCCGCTGAGAATGGCGTCGAAAATCCCTTTTCGTTCCTCCTCACTAAGCAGGCGAGCGCCGAAGTGTTCACTGGCCTTGCGGATCACCAATTGAAATTCGAAGTGATGCTCCCATTTGAAATAGTCATCGTGACCAAGAATCTGCTCGCGTATCCACGGGAGGGTCTGGTCATTGGGATGTGACGCATAAAGGTGCTGCCGCAGTCGCTTGAACACCTTCCAGCGATGATTTCGCAATGCCTGATCCAGGGCATCAATGGATTCCGGGGCGTTCTCATAGACCCGCTCACAAGCATAGGTCAGCGTCTGCACCAGGGTTTCCTTCGCATCCTGATAGTCGCGAACCGGTTTATCCAGCCTCCGACACCAGATTTCCGAATAGTCCTGGTCGCTGCCTTTTTCGAAATCTTCCGGGTGCATTCCCAGCCGGATCATGCTTGCCACCGCATTAATCAGGATGCGGGAAACCTGATACGGCTCATGCTCAGCCAAGGGGCGAACACCTTTTTCTAGGATTTGCTGATATTCCCATTGATCGAAACGCGGGACCGGCTCTAGCGAAGTGTTCCAGGCTTCCGGGTTATCTTTGCGCCGGGACTGCTTTTCGTCCTTTTTCGGGTCTGGTTGAAAGGCAATCACATACTGAATAACTTCATGTGCGGCATTGCGAGACGGCCCTTGGTCGCTTCCCCACTTTTTGAGAATTTTGACGATGAGTTCTTCCTCGCCCCATCGGTAGGGTGATTTGAGAAACTGCTTGATCAGGGGCTTGAGGCGAAGTGAAAGCACAGTGTCTTTCATATCACAAGCGATCGAAAAGATTTCCCTCAAAATGCGAGGGTTGTCCGTCTGTTCCAGACCGAGAATGATTTCAACAACTTGTTCCGGATTTTGTTCGGAAACTCGTTGCAAGTAAAAGATTGGCCACCAGAGTGGAGTGATAATACGGCCGTCTCCTGCGGCCTCTACACCAGGTGGGTTCTTGAAAAAACCGTTTTGGGATAACGGATTGATCCATACCGGATTGTCGACGGTTTTAAAAAATATGCGTAATTGGCGCCACGGCGCTTGATTAACTCAAGCATGTTTTTAACATCGCCTTGTTCAGGTTGCGGCTTCTCCAAAATCGCTCGAATAGCTCCTTGATCCTGTGAAGTTATCGGGGCCAACAGATCGATGACAATACGCTCGGTCAGAGAAAGCTGCTGCCAAAATGTCTCCTCGTCGTGATCGGTGTTGTGATGGGCAAGTGCCTCAAAAAATTTCCACACAGAGTGAAATCGTTCGGATTTCTCCAATCTGATCCCTTGATCCAGAGCGTCGTGCATTGGATCAATTTTGCTCATCACGGAATGAATTTGTTCTTTTCTTGTGGGTATCTGGTTCAGTTCAAAATACTTATCAACTCCTCGTATGGTTTTATCCAGACCGGCATCAATCGTCTTGCCTTTCAATTCTCCCTCATAGCGATTCTTATCCGAACATAGTCGAGAATACAGGTTAACCCTCATGCCTCTAAAGTCAGGTCTCGACTCTTGAATCTCGCTTTCGACAAAAACACGGGGAAGTTTCTCTAGAAGTTCTCTCAAAGACTGCGCTGCCTGAGAGAACCGGTCGGGGTTGTAAATATTCTTGGCAGCATAAATGGCGCCAAGGTACCAGGTGGCCAGAGAATATTTTTGAGATTTTGTGGCGCTGAGAATTTCGAAGACCTGTTTTTGTATCGAGTTAAGCTCCAGGGGGCCTGGGTCTGACTCGGGAAAATCTAATCGATTCTCTTTTATGCGTTCAGACACGATTAATCCCAACCTTCCGCACCGGCCGGGATCTTTGAATTGATGAATTCGAACATGGGACGGAAAACTTCAAAGCAAGCCGGGGCCAGGGTTGGCACAACATCTTTGGCAAATGCTACTTTCTGGCCATCACTGACAAATTTTATAAAGCCATCTGTCCGATCGGTATCGACAACAAAGTATTGGTCTAAGCCTGGTACGCCATGAAACAACAACTCGGTGGTCAGTAATGACCTATTGCCATAATTACCGCCGGTATGTGGGTTTATTACCTGATTGCGAATCTTCCCGTTGGTGGGTACGGGTAAAAGCATCGCGTAACTTTCATGGGTATTGTGCTTTTTCACCAAACACTGACATGGATCGGTTTGAACATTTTGTCCAAGTTGGTTCCAGTCGTTGTATGCCTCATCAAAATCAAAAACAGAGAAAAAGGTACGACCTGGGTGGTTTTGGTAAAGCGTATTGTCCTTAATGAGATTACGAAGGAATCCACAACTGAACGCATTCTGTATCTCAAAATTGCGTTCCTCGGTTGGAAAAAGTTTCGACCAAGCAGTTTCAAGAATCATCTCATCGGTGATCCCCTCAGTAAACAAGACGGCCCCGGAAGTATTCTTGAGAACGTGATGAATGTTTAACCGAGCTTCACTCTCGGAAAAAGAAATCAACCCCGCAGAGAGCGATTTGATGACATCAGCTTTCCTGACCTTCTTTGAAACGACATTCGAGCCGTCAAATTCAAACAGGTTGATGACGCTCTCATTGGCATTTGTGATGGTCGAGGCGCTATGACTACTCATCAGCACATGGTTGTTCTTGGCGGTGGTGTCGGTGATCTCGAAGACCTGTTTGAGAAAGTCGAACTGCCATTCCGGATGCAGGAAGGAGTCGGGCTCGTCGAGCAGTGTGATGCAGTTGCGATCCTTGAACAGTTCAACGATGGAGTAGATATACACCGACTGGAACTGACCGTCGCTGAAGTGGGCGATGGTGGCGTCCATGCCGCCGGTCAGTTGCAGGGGGATGGTGATCTCGGCCAGCATCCCCAGCGTCTTCAGGTTGTCGAACTGGCGGAACAGTTCCTGGGGACTGAGGTCGTCGAATTCCTGGCGGATTTTGGCGATATCGAAATAGAGGATGTAACGGTCTGGATCAGCGAAATAACCTTCGGAGCGCACCGGGCTGCCGGTGGCAGTGTTGATACAGCCATGGAGCCGGTCGAGAAAGGTTGCGGTGATCCCCTCCGGTTTCCAGTAGCGGTCGGTTTCATCGTTCAATTCGATGTCAAAACGGGAATCGGCGGCGTAGGCGGGGCGTTCCAGCACCACCTTCGCTTCTAAGGCCACGGTTTCAATGCCGAGCTTCTGGCAGATGAACTGCCGCGCCTTGCAGGTGTCGGGCTGCATCAGCAGCACGGCCAGCAGCAGCTCCTTGTAGTCCGGGCCGATGCCGATGAAGTACCGGGCCTCGTCAAAATCGGCGCGTTTGATGCGTTTGCGGAAGGCCTCTTCATACTGCTCGACCAGCTTTGCCACCGTGTCGTTGTGGCCGGAGTAGTAGATCAGCACATTATCCGGTAGCGGCGTCTTGCCAATGGTTTTTCGCTCTTTGCCGCCGATGGTCAGCTTTCCCGAGTTCCAGCCGATTTCGGTGGCCTTGCCGTCGATTTCGAAGCCGATGCGGTAATTGAATTCACAGGCAGCCTTGTCACGATCGAACTCGACGATATGACGGAATATCTCGATGAGCGCCTCGAACAGGTTGGATTTACCGGTGCCGTTCTTGCCGACAAAGACATCGATAAAGCTGCCGCCGTCGAAGCTCAGGGAAAAGTCCCGAAGGTTTTTGTACTGACCGATATAGAGCGATGTCAGGCGCATGGCATCTCCCTATACCTGAGCCATCACGGCGTTGAGCAGTTCGGTCTGTTTACCAGTGGCGTCGTCAATCTGCTGGTCAAGAATTTCACACAAATCCATTAGTCTCTTTATCTTGACAACAATGCGATGCTGTTCTTCTAAAGGAGGCACTGGGATGGGGAGGCTTTTTAGCGTCTTTTGGTTAATCTTGGGCATTGTCCCAGATGTACCGGATGCATGTGCCCGCAAATACTCCCTGGCCGGAACTGAACTCATTGCGTAATAAACATAATCCGTGTCCATATGGCTAGAGACACGAAGTTTCATCATCAAGTCGGGATAGACATAGACGCCGGGATTGCCACGGTAAACGGCGGATACTCCGACGTACTCGATTGTATTTCCACGCTGCACCAAAATATCGCCGTCACGTAGCCAGAGATCGGAGTCATTTGAAATATCAGCGTCAATGAATTTTGAATACTCTCCTTTGAATGTACCTGATGTAGTTGCGCTTAGAGTTAAGGAGCGGATATTGGTTTCGTAGTCAACAGCCCTTGGTGAAAAACCGTTTGTAGGTCCAAAAATTAAAACGTCATCAAGGCATACCCATTTCCACTGTTCGGGTATTTCATAACCAAGAGGCTTTGGTGAATTTATTAAATCCGTTGTTTTCCTTATTTTCAGCCTTTGTCTCTCAGCGTGGACATTAGTCAGAAGGGCAGAAACTGATTCATCATTCGTTTTTTGCTCAGAAAGGCGCCCCATGACGGCGAGCTGGAGGATGGCCTTGCGCAGTTCGGCGACGTTCTCCTTGACGGTGTAGAGTTGGCCGAAGTGCTGCTGGATAAAGTCCCAGGCCGTGCCGTCCGGCGCGTCGAGCAGTTGTTTGATAGCGGCAGAGTGAACGGCCAGCTGCTTCTCCTCCCGCTCCTTGCGCAGTTTTTCCAGCTCATCGCAACGGGCAATCAACTGGTCGATGCGGGCGACGATGCGGTGTTGTTCGTCCAAGGGAGGAAGAGGGACCGGCAGCTCCAGAAATTTGGCAATGGATACGCCGCCTATGATGCCAGTCATGGCTGCGTTGAAGGATTTTCTGAAAACAGGAGAGAGATACAGATAGAGGATGAATTTCGAGGGAATCCCACCAAAAAGCTCATTGGCGAACAGCTTGTTGCCAAAACAGATATCCTGCTCTGTGATGCCACATTTTTTGCCAGCACTGCCGCCTTCAGCGCAGATCAGCACCGCACCCTGGTGGGCAATTTTGAATTTGTCCTCAAACTCAGGAATATATATCCCGTTTTTATAATCCAGCGCGTCAAGCCCATAGCCAACATCCTTGGTTGCAATGTAGGGCAAACCATTGGCTCCAGCGTATTTGGTTTCCTTCTCTCTGGCATTGATGCTGTTGCCGTTAAAAATATTGCCGATGGTGCCGAGGCGCGACCATGTCCAGCTTCGCGGTAAAACATAGGCGACACCCGACTGATCAATAGCAGGAAGAGATTTTGGTTTCTTGATTTTACCTTCTTTGACTTGGCGTTTTTTGTCGACCTCAATCTCTTTCAGTAGCTCCGAAGCTGGCGGATCATTCGGGTCCTGCTCCACCAGCTTGCCCTGCATGGCAAGCGTCAAAATCAGCTCGCGCAGTTTGGCGACGCCGTCGGGCGCAGCAAAGGCGGTATCGAAGTGTTGTTCCAGCAGTCGGGCGGTGTGCTTATTCATCGCCTTCCCCCGGTTTCTGAATGGCCTCGATCTGTTTCAGCATCCGGTCGAAGTCGCTCTCAAACAGCCAATCCTGGACGATACGGTATTTCTCGAACTCGGTTTCGGCATGGGCCTTGGCCAGCTCTGCCGATACCTTTCCCGCGTCCTGCAGAATCTCCCGGTCCCACAGGGTCAGAAAACCCGCTAGGCGTTTCTCCCAATCTTCCATGGTCATGGGGATTTTGCGCATGGCCTGAAGCTCGGCCATGTCGAGATAGGCGGAGACGATGCGTTCCATCTGTGCCAACTCGAACTCGGAGAGGTAGTTCTTGGCTATGGAGACATCGTATTTGTGGATCTTGCCGTGGGGTGAGCCCTCCCAACTTGTCAGCCCCATGTTCTCCTTGCGGTGGTCGGCGCGGTCCACGATGACCTCGGCGGCCGTCTGGCCGTGGATGGCGTAGTGCAACTTGTTCTGCACGGCGGCAAAGAAGCGTTTGGTTGCAGTGGCGGTCGGGTCGTAGTCCAGCGCCGTGGCGTAGATGTCGGTGATCTTCTGGTAGAACTTACGCTCGGAAAGGCGGATCTCGCGGATCTTTTCCAGTTGGCGCTCGAAGAATTCGTTGTCGAGGACGCTGCCACCGTGCTTGAGTCTGTCCACATCCATGGCCCAACCCTGGATGGTGTAGTCCTTGACGATCAGGTTGGCCCATTTGCGGAATTGCACCGCTCGCTCGTTCTCGATCTTGAATCCGACGGCGATGATGGCCTGCAGGTTGTAGTGATTGACCCGGTAGTTCTTGCCGTCGGCGGCAGTTGTTAAGTACTGCTTAACAACTGCCGACTCTTCCAGCTCGTTGTCGGCGAAGATGCGTTTCAGGTGCTGGTTGATGGCTGGGACCGAGACGTCATAGAGGGTTGCCATCATCTTCTGAGTCAGCCAGATATTTTCGTCCTCGTAGCGCATCTCGACGCTGGTTTCGCGGTCGCCGGTGGCGGCGACAAAGGTGAGGTATTCGGCGGCCGAGGAGCGAACGATGGAGACTTCCTTGCCGATTTTCTTCTTCCTGCTCATGCCTTGCCTCGCTTGCCTACTGATAGGCAGGCCATCAACTCGGCCTTCAAAGCGGTCTGCGCTGCTTCGAGCTGGTGGACGATCTGCTGGTATTCAGCCATCAGCTCTTCCGGATCGCGGTGGTTCACCTCCACCTCGTGGGGGTTCTTGCAGTCCAGGTTGTAGTTGCGCTCGGCCAGCTCCTTGGCCGAGACCTTCCAGGCCTGCTCGGTGGTCTTGCGCCCACGGCGCGAGGCCCCGCCCCACCAGCCCTTTTCGAGATCGAACTCGGCGATGGTCAGGGGCTTGGAGCGGGAGTAGGACTTGTAGCCCTCGGGATAGGGGTGTTCGAAGAACCAGACCTCTTTGGTCGACCCGCCCTTTTCGAAAAAGAGGATGTTGGTGGCGATACTGGTGTAGGGGCTGAACACGCCTTTGGGCAGGCGCACGATGGTGTGCAGGTTGAAATCCTCCAGCAGTTCGCGCTTGAGGGTGGTTTTGACACCTTCACCGAACAGGAAGCCGTCGGGCAGCACAACGGCCGCCTTGCCGGTATCGTGTTTGAGCAGGTGCATGATCAGCGCCATGAAGAGGTCGGCGGTCTCGCGGGTCTGGTACTTGCGCGGGAAGTTGTTCTCGATGCCGTCTTCTTCCATGCCGCCGAAAGGTGGATTGGTGATGATCAGGTCCACCCGGTCGCGGGGGCCGTAATCCTTCAGCGGGCGACTCAGGGTGTTGTCGTGGCGGACGTTGGTGGGCACGTCGATGCCGTGCAGCATCATGTTGGTCATGGCCAGCATGTGCGGCAGCGGTTTCTTCTCCACGCCGTGAATAGACTCCTGCAGGCGCTTGCGGTCGTCGGCAGTTTTGACCTGCTTGTTCAGGTGCTCGATGGCGCAGGTGAGAAAGCCGCCGGTGCCGCAGGCCGGGTCGAGAATGGTTTGCCCGAGCTGCGGGTCGAGCATGTCGACCATGAACTGGGTGACGGCGCGGGGTGTGTAGTACTCGCCCGCGTTCCCGGCGGATTGCAGGTCGGAGAGGATCTTTTCGTAGATGTCGTTGAACAGGTGACGGTCGCCGGATTTGTTGAAGTCCACATCTTCTTCGATGGTGTTGATCACCTGGCGCAGCAGGGTGCCCGACTTCATGTAGTTGTAGGCGTCCTCGAAGACCGAGCCGACCACCTTGCCATGGGGCGAAACACCGGCGGCGGTGGCCAGTTTCTTGAGCGCCGGGAAAAGATCGTTGTTGACGAAGTCGATCAGCTCCTCACCGGTCATCCCTTCGGGGTTCTTGGCCCAGCTGGACCAGCGGAAACGGCTGGGCAGCGGCGACTTGTAGCCAGGCACGGTAAGCTGCCACTCCTGTTCCTTGTCGTCGAAGATTTTCAGGAAAATCAGCCAGACCATCTGGCTGATGCGCTGAGCGTCGCCATCGACGCCGACATCCTTGCGCATGATGTCCTGAATGGCTTTGATCAGGGTGGTGAGTGACATGGTTGTGTTATCTCCTGTTCTTTTTGTCAGGCGCTATAGAGAGCCTGTTCCAGTTCGTTGATAGCCTGCTGATACTGATCCAGCCCGCCAAAGGCGCGGATGATTTCCAGCGGGGTGCCGAATTCGGTGAAGGGGGTAATGGTTAGAATCTGCGTCTCTTCGATATGAGCCACGCCTTCATCGGCATACTTGTCGAGCAGGGCCTCCAGCACCCGGCGGGCCTGCTCGCCGTAGCGGGTGAAGTAATTGCGTTTCTTCACCTGTTCCGCCCGCTCCTTGCGGGTGAGCGGCGGCATATCCCAGGCGACATGGCAGACCAGATCGAAGGGGTCGAAGGCCTTGCCGGATTGCCGCCCGATCTCATCGGCAAGGGCATCGAAAAACACGCCCTGTTCCGACAGTTCGTCGATGATGGCTTGCTTCTTCTCGGTGCTGCTCCAGCGGCGGAGGAAATCGTCGAGACTGGCATACTCCCTGGCCAGGGCCTTGCGGGTGTAGTCCTTAAGTGATTCGGTGATCAGCTTGCCGTTGGCATCGAAATACTGGACGCGTTCGGCGGCGACCTTGACCTCGACATTGGCCACGACGTAACGGCGAATGCCTCCTTCCTCGCTTGGGCCGGGTTCGGCGACACCGGTCCAAACCTGGTCCTCTCCGGGTTCCGGATAAGTGACGCCACCGCCAACTTCGGGATCAACGGGAACATCCGGCGGCACCGGTGACTGATCCACGCTGGGCTCGTAAATCTGCACCGGATCGCCGTCGAAATCAGGGTCGGCAAACAGCTCGGTGGCCTTCTTGAAGTCGATAATGGTGAAGTAGTACTTGCCGTAATCTTCGTTGATCCGGGTGCCGCGCCCGATGATCTGCTTGAATTCGGTCATGGACTGAATGCGCTGGTCGAGCACGATGAGCTTGCAGGTCTGCGCATCCACTCCGGTAGTCATCAGCTTGGAGGTGGTGGCGATAACCGGGTATTTGCTCTCCGGGAAGATGAAGTTATCGAGTTCGGCCTTGCCTTCCTCATTGTCGCCGGTGATGCGCATGACGTATTTGCTGTTCTGCGCCACCAGATCAGCGTTTTCATTGACCAGGGCCTGACGCAAACGTTCGGCATGGTCGATGTTTTCACAGAAGACAATGGCTTTGTCGAAGCGGTTGGTCTGCCTGAGGAACTCGGTGATCTTTTTTGCCACCAACTGGGTACGCTGTTCAAGGACCAGGGTCTTGTCGAAATCCTTCTGGTTGTAGATGCGGTCTTCGATCTCGTTGCCGTACTTGTCGATCATGCCCTTGTCAGGCCGCCAACCGGTCAAGTCCCGGTCGAGATCGATGCGCACGACCTTGTAGGGAGCAAGGAAACCGTCGTCGATTCCCTGCCGGAGGCTGTAGGTATAGATGGGATCGCCAAAGTAGTCGATGTTGGAGACTTCTTTGGTCTCTTTGGGCGTGGCGGTAAGGCCGATCTGGGTTGCGGACGTGAAATATTCGAGAATTTCACGCCAGGCCGAATCGGCGGCCGCGCTGCCCCGATGGCATTCATCAATGATGATGAGGTCGAAAAAATCGGGGCTGAACTGCCGGTAGATGTTTTTTTCTTCTTCGTTGCCGGTCACGGCTTGGTAGAGGGAAAGGTAAATCTCATAGGACTTGTTGGCCTGCCGCTTCTGGATCTTGGTCATGGCCGAACCGAACGGCTTGAAGTCGTTGGTCATGGTCTGGTCGACCAAGATGTTGCGGTCGGCAAGAAACAGGATGCGTTTCTTTGCCTTGGACTTCCACAGCCGCCAGATAATCTGGAAGGCGGTGAAGGTCTTGCCGGTGCCGGTGGCCATCACCAGCAGAATGCGATTCTGGCCCCGCGCTATCGCCTCGATGGTTTTGTTGATTGCCAGCAGCTGGTAATAGCGCGGACTTTTATCGCTGCCGTCGCTGAAATAATCCTGCGTGACCAGTGCATTCTGCTGATCGTTCAGGCCACGGTGCTGCGCCCACCATTGCCACAGTGTTTCCGCAGTGGGGAATTCGTTGAGTGCAAGTTCTCGTTCGACAATGCCGTCCAGGGAAATCTTGTTGTGGAACAGAAAACCATCGCCGTTGGAGCTGAACACAAAAGGCACTTGCAGCATGTCGGCGTAGCCCAACGCCTGTTGCATGCCGTCGCCAACAGTGTGGTTGTTGTCCTTGGCCTCGATAATGGCAATGGGGATGTTCGGCTTGTAAAACAGGACATAATCGGCGCGTTTGTGCTTGGCGCGGGTATGCAGCTTGCCACGCACGATGATGCGTCCCTTGGTGAGAGGAAACTCTTCACGGATTTGGGTCGTGACATCCCAGCCCGCCTTCTCCAGGGCGGGCGTGATGTACTTGGTGCAGATATCGCGCTCGGAAAGTTGTTTTTTATTCATCAGGCCAACTTCCCTTGTTCTTTCATCCGCTCACAAAAAGCTTCGAATTGCCTTCTCGCCAGCTTGAAGGGAACCGTCTTGCTGTTTTCCCAGCGGTTGATCGTGGAAAAGCTCACGCCCAGCTCGTGAGCCAGCTCCTCTTGGCTGAGCCCCAGTTGCTGGCGGACTTCTTTGACCGTCTCCGCAAAATTTTCCGGTGCTTTTGCCATATCGATTTGCCTCAATTCCTGGTGCGCCGCCAATTCACCGGCAGCAAGCGAACGCAATTTACCCAATGTACAATTACGGCCCTCAATATAGCAGGTGACAACGCATGTGGAAAGCGGAAAGTTGGCGCTTATTTCAGAATTTTCCGACACATCCTGAAGCCACCCGGTAAGTAAGCCCTCAGAAGCAATCGCGAAAAAATTTCATCAGACGCCCGACACTTTCTCCGTCTCTCCGGTAAGTAAGGGCAGAACTCACTACGAGGAGCGACCGACCATGGACATCAACGACCTGTTTGACGGAATCATGAAGAGTATCAACCAGTTTGCCGACGAGATCGCCGAACAGCAGTTGCAGGAAAAAATGCAGGAGTCCGGACGAGGTCCGGAGAATGGGGGTGAGAATGCAGAGAATTTTGAGGCGAAAGAGAAGCGGGGTATGACGGATTTCCCGAAAAAGGAGTTATCGGGGCAGCAGCGCCGACACCCTGAAAGCGGCGTAAGTCGCTGCCAATACGCAGAAAAAGAAAACCCGTCCAATAACCGGACGCGGTTAGTGGACGGGTCTGTCTTTTTTAAATGGTGGAGGCGGCGACAATCACATCGTCTTATTAATCAATACGTTGCGATGCTAAACGCCAAAAATGCCCCCATAGATACCCCCAGATGACTTCGCCTGGCTTTTTGGCGAGACTCCGGCAGATTTTAACGCTCTTCAGGCGCTCGCCATGCGCTGAATCGCTCCAGCGCATCGGTGCTGCCGATCAGGGCGCGCGCCCGTCGAAGTCGCTCTATTGTGCGCTCCCGTTGCTCGTCAGGTAAATCGTGCGCCCGGCGTTCGGCATCGGCGAAGAACGCATCGAGTCGCTTCGCCTCCGCCCAGGCATCGATGACCTGGAGCAGGTCCTCTTTGCTGTCCTTCAGCGCCTTCGCGGCTTGCCGCGCCTCCTCTTCGCGACGCCAGCGCTCATACTCAGCTTCCCGGCGTTTTCGTTCGATCTCCGCCTGGCGCTCCCCAGCCTCGACGAGCCGCGCGATTTCGACCGTGGCCTTCTCCAGCTCCCGAACAATGGATGGGATCCTGCCGGACAGGTCCCGGGACGGTGTCTCTCGCCATTGCTGGGTCCAATTGGCCCGCGGGTACGGCGAGTAGGCCTGGAGGCAGAGGCGCTCGGTCGGGAAGTCGTGGGTGCTCGTCCAGCCATAGTCCTGCGCGTACCGGCTGCGCCGCTTGGGGACGAAATCGGTCAGGCGAACGTATTCGCCGTTCACGTACCGGGCCTCGGCGGCCTCTGACATCTCGATGACGGTGAGGCCGATTGCCACGGTGCCGATGTAGACTACCGTGCAGCGCATCGGTGACCACAGATTGTTATGGTGGTGACCTTTCCTAGGGTTCTCCCGCTCGTCGACATCCGCCCTGTGGAATCGCTCCGAATTTGGCGCGATGACCACACGATGATCCCTGGCCTCCAAGGCCAGGAAGAGCTCGTTCGCAAAGGCGATGGCTTTGTCCAACCCTGTCTGGGTGACGGTGAGGTCGACGAGCAGCTTTTTCGCTGGCTTGAGGTACTTGCCGTGCCAGGAGAGACGGCCGGCCTCGAACAGCGGCTTGGCTCCGCTGACCAGTGGATGCCGATCCGGAAGCTGCCGCTTTACCGTGCGCTTCCCTCGCGGCCGCTGGTCGGGCGGCTTCGGGAGGGAACGGGCCCGCTTCGGCAGGGCTCCGTCCCGCGTCCACTCGAGCGGGTCGCCCGGACGCGGTTCGGGGAGCGGTGGTTGCTTTGGCGCTTTGCCGACTGCCAGCTTCGCCCAATAGCCGCGCTCAGGCCGCGGTACGTTGAGCAGCGTGCAGACGCGGGCCATGTAGCTGGACGAGACGCCGAACCGGGCCGCCACCCGGAGCATGGCCTCGGACCAGACCATCTCGTATAGCGCTTCTCGACTGACCGGGCCCTCGCTGCTGTCACTCAGCGGAGCCGGTGCCTGCGTTGTGTCTTGTTCCTCTGCCACGATGCTCGATTGACCCCACATCCGCCCGCCGGCGCTCATTAAGGTGGCGCGCCGCCCGGATAGATGATACAAATCCTCGGTACGTAGGGTCTACACATCGAGTATTTGTATCAATGGCAAAGCCCCGAACGCAGCGTGAGCTCGCACAAGACCTGCTGAAGAAGCAAGGAATCATGCGCCTGCTCGAGCTGCGCGAGGCCGGCGTGACCGCGGCGACGATGAGTCGTATGGAGCGGGCCGGCGAAGTCATGCGCCTGTCGCGGGGCGTCTATCAGCTGCCCGATGCCGATCTCGATCCCAATCACAGCCTGGCGGAGGCCGCGAAGCGGGTGCCCAAGGGCATCGTGTGCCTCGTCTCGGCTCTGGCATTCCATGGCCTGACCGACCAGCTACCGCCGAAAGTCTGGATGGCGATCGGACCCAAGGACTGGGCACCGCAGCGTAGTGGTGCGGGTATCCGCATTGTGCGTTTCACAGACAGTCTGCTGAGGGAGGGCATCGAGACGCATGTGATCGAAGGTGTGTCGGTAAGAGTTTTCGGCGTGGCCAAGACGGTGGCCGATTGCTTTCGACATCGCGGAAAAGTGGGCCTGTCCGTCGCGATCGAGGGGCTCCAGGAGGCGCTGAGGCAACGCAAGGCGACTCCGGCGGAAATCGCTCGTCAAGCCGATAAGGGCGGGGTGTCCACAGTCGTGCGGCCGTATCTCGAGGCACTGACCGCCAATGCCTAGGGAGATCAGAAACGTCGGCGCCTCCGTTCGGGCGCGCCTGCAGAATCTCTCCCGGGAAACGGGACAGAGTTTCGAGCTGATACTCACCCGCTATGCGTTGGAACGCCTGCTTTACCGTCTCAGCACGTCGGCCTTCTCGGACCGATTCGTGCTCAAGGGCGCGATGCTGCTGACGAGCTGGTTTGCGGACCCACACCGGGCTACTCGTGATCTCGACCTGTTGGGGTTCGGCGATCCAAACCCGGAGGCGATGGTTGCAGCATTCCAGGAGATTCTCGCGATAGACGTCGAGGATGGCGTCGAATTCGATTCGAACGCGGTACGTGTCGACCAGATCCGGGAGGAGCTCGAGTACGGCGGACTGCGGCTGCGCACGACCGCATCGATCAGTGGTGCCCGTATCGCTGTAACAGTCGACGTCGCTTTCGGAGACGCGTTGGAGCCAGGTGCCGAGGTCATCAACTATCCGTGCATGCTGGACCTTCCCGCACCTCGCCTGCGCGCGTATGCCCGCGAAACGGTGATTGCCGAGAAATTCCAGGCAATGGTGGCGCTTGGGCGCGCGAACAGCCGGATGAAGGACTTCTATGACATTTGGCTCCTCAGCCAATCGTTTCCGTTCGACGACGACCGACTGGCGCGCGCAATCGCCGCGACCTTCGAACGGCGCGAGACCGAGGTCCCGGTCGACCGACCGGATGCCCTTACCCTGGCCTTCGCCGAGGATGAGCAGAAGCAGCGTCAGTGGAATGCTTTTCTGGACAACGTGGCGCTTCGTCCCGGCAGCCTACCTGAGGTGATCGAAGGTGTTGCCCGATTCCTCATGCCTCACGCCATCGCCGCAGCGAAGCTCGGCAGGAGCGATTGATGCCATCGGATCCGAGCCGCCTCATTGCTGCACTCGCACGAGACCGGATCAATCTCGATCTGAAAACGCTCGACCTGTGTTTTCTTGCCGGCCTGTACCTGCGGGCCGACCGGGCGTCGCTCGCGTCGTTCGAAGAAGACGTGCTGATCGACATGTTCGAGCAGGTATGCGACGTGGTAGATCCGGGTGCAGAGCGTCCACGCAAGCGAGCGACCCACGCCATACAACGACTCCGCGACCAGCGCATGCTGGCCCGAGTGGATGGCGCGGGCATCGTTCGATCGGGTGAGTACACGCTGACGCGACTGGCGGCCGCAGTCGTCGAGTACTTCCTCGCCGATGAAGCACTCACACGCGAGAGCTTGACCCTACTCACGGGCACGCTTCGGGCTCAGCTTGCCGAGATCCTCGCGGCAGCCAGGCGTGCTGACACCGAGGACGCCTGGCGGGAGCATGTGGTGGCTCCCCTGCGGATAACCGTTGGAGATCTCGTTGGCGGCATTGAGCGCCGGCAGCGGGGACTCGATTCACAACAGGAAGAGGTGCAGACAGAGATCGCCAAACTCCTGCAGGTGGATTGGTTCGGCGCCGTCGATCGATGCCAGTCGCTGCTCGACACGACTACCAATACGCTGCGGGAACTCAACGAGGTCCTGCTCCGCGACACCCATCACTTCGTCGCGCTGCTGCAAGAGATTCAGACCTTGGCTTCCGAGGCGGAGCAGGCCGAGCCCGAAGAGGCGGTGCAACGCGTCATCGAGCACGTCGATCGCATAGCGGCCTGGGGCGGCGCCCGGCAGCGCGCGTGGTCGGAGTATTACCAATACGTTCATCGCTATCTTCGTGATGTCGTACGGCTCGACCCCGACCGAGCGTTGAGTCAGCGGCTGCGCGACCAGGTCGCGAACTGGCCGTCGACACCGTTCCACTTGCTCGTGGCGGCGGCACCTTCAATCCGGCTGCTCCGTCCCCTCGAATCACGAGTTGAGCGGCCAGCTGTCATGAGACCACGTACGGACCGGGAGGGCTCGCCTGATCTTGTCGATCCGGAAGATGCCGGCCTGAACATCGAGACATTGGTGGAAGACGCGCTGGCCGCAGGCGCTCGATCCCTGGCCGAGGTGACCGAGTGGGTGTTACCGCAGTTTCCCGCTGATCTTCGTTACGCCGTCACAGGCCGTGTGGCCGACGTGCTCGCGCGCAGCACCCGGACACGCAGCGCGATTGAGCGTCCGTGGCGTACCGTTGCGCCACGCCTGGAAGTGGAGGACTGGGAGCTGCCGAGAGAGGGAGATCGACGGTGACCACCGCCAGCTTTCAGTCCCTCGAAGAGGCCATCAGCGACGAGCACTTTCCCGAGGTCGACCTGGCCCTTCGTCGCGGTCGGCATGTCGGACGCGACGACGGCACCGCCTATGACTATCTCGTCGATGCCCTCGACCACCTCGAGCCTTTCTATCGGCGGTTCGGTTGTGAGCTGATGCAGCGGGCGGACGGGTACTTCTACCTTCTACCCTCGGGAGATCGGCTGGGCCGTCGCCAATTGACGGCTGGTGAGATGCTCGTCGGCCAGACCCTCGCGCTGATGTACCTGGATCCCGCCACCCTGCAGCACGGGGGCATGGTCCAGCGCGAGACGCTTCTGCAGAGGCTCTCGGGGTTATTGGGGACGGAGACGCTGGTCCGTACCCTCAATCCACGGCGCAGGAAGTTCGACGAACGGATAGCCGCCGAGACCGTCCGCACCAAGGTCGCCGAGGCCCTTCGGCGCCTTGCGGACCTAGGGTTCATCGATTCGGTCGACGACGCGATGCTGCGCCTACGCCCCGCATTGATGCGATTCGCCGAGCCGGTCCGTGACCTGAGCGACCGACAAACCGCGCTGGAACGGCTGGTCCGTAGCGGTGAGATCACCCTCGGCGAAGCCGTCGAGAAAGACGACTCTGACGAAGAGGACGAGAACGACGGCAGCGACGGTCATAGCGCCGAGGACGACGAGGAGGAGGCAGGCGGATGAGCCGTACTCGCGCCCAGACCCTCGTGCTCGTCAACTGGAAGGGCGTCTTCTACGAGCGCTATCTCATCGACCGGCATGTCACAGCCCTCGAGGGCGCCAATGGCGCCGGCAAGACAACGTAAGCGGTCAAACCACAGCGTCTTGCGCGCTACGCTGACGTGATGCGTGGTTACTTCCCGGGGCCCATTGCCCGGAAAAGGCCGATCAGGCGATTGAGGTCTGCCTCATCCATACGCTGGT